>Ga0209537_1000627_pt1 | contig 42902 bp, 40 predicted proteins | sample BioPla4DNA1_FD_187698 | JGI IMG/M metagenome (GOLD analysis project Ga0209537, IMG submission 187698) | Biogas fermentation microbial communities from Germany - Plant 4 DNA1 (SPAdes) (version 2) | ecosystem: Engineered > Bioreactor > Anaerobic > Digestate | place: Bielefeld, North...
CCGAATCCATGTACCTGCTTACCCCGGCTTATTATGAGATTTCACTGAAGACTAAATATGCGCGCGACGACGAGTCGCAGGAGATGCTCGACATCATATTTGCTTCGACGGTTTATGACCTCGGCAACATATTCGACTGGGGCGGAGTGTTTACGCTGCCTTCAAACCTGACCGAAAGCGGTTCGACAGACTTTGCGTCGAGATATGCAAAGATTGAAAAAGCCGCGGTGAAAGCCATGGAAAAGACAATCGAGCAGTATATGGAGCAAAGCTGAAAATACCGTTTAGAGAAAAGCAAAGGTTCTTAATTGTTTTTAGCCTCAAAAAATACAGGATGTACGATAAAGGAGTGGTGCACGCAGCCGAAAATATCGCAGGCAGACAGTCGGAACAAACGCAGCCATGATGAAGCAAACCGGCAGACCAAACAAATGCAGCTTTTGCGATTTATATCGCCAATATGAATTAGGGGGGCAAAATATGAAACAAATTGTAAAGATAATAAGCATTATTCTTGCAATATCCACCTTGGCGATGGTTTTCTTTTCATGTTCCGACAGTTCTGATAGACAGACAGCAGTCCAAAACGTGTCGGAAGGCGAATCGACCGACGAGCAGAGTGATGGGACCACAAGAATACTGCCCGATTTGCCCGAACGCGACTTCGATGGCTATACTTTCCGTGTTATAACAAAGGGCGAATGGGACGTTCACTGGAAAACCAGAGACATTTTTGCCGAGGAGCTGACCGGCGACCCGATAAACGACGCGGTTTTCAACCGCAATACAAAAATTGGCGAACTGTATAACTTCACAATACTGGAGATAGAGGAACATTCCGACTATGCGGGTGCGGCTCAGCGAAGCATAATCGCAAACTCCGACGATTACGACATGCTCGCAATCGCCCTTTCCTCAATGGGCTCGTTTTCGACCAGCGGTTATGTAATGGATTTAAAGCAGGTTCCCTACATAGACCTTGAAAAACCTTGGTACGACCAAAACGCCAATGAATCTTTGTCCATTGCCGGCAGGCTTTATGCCACCACCGGCGAGCTTATGATAATGGACAACGACGCCACATGGGTTCTTTTGTTTAACAAACAGATGGCCGGTGAGCTTCAGCTCCCAGACCTCTACGAGGCTGTGAAAAACGGCACATGGACAATAGACATGCTCTACGAGTGCGTGACAAAAGCGCCGCGCGATCTTGACGGCAACAGCAAAATGGACGAATCCGACCAGTGGGGCATACTCGGCGAGTCCTTTAACACCTTTGCGCTGTGCGTCGGTGCCGGCGGCCGCGTCGTGTCCAAAGACCAGGACGACATGCCCTATATTTCAATCAACACCCCCGATTTCATTGCGACATTTGAGAAGGCTATAAGAATAAACGACCGCAACAGCGACCACTGTTTCTATGTCTCAAACTACTCCGGCAAGTATTCGGACGTTTGGGGCGAATGTATGGACAAAATGTTCTCCGACGGCAAGGTGCTGTTCAACTTTGCGGGCATGAACCGCGTCACGCTGTTCCGCAGCATGGAAACCGACTTTGGCATTGTGCCGGTTCCCAAGGGCAGCGAAACGCAGAAAGAATATTACTGCCCGGTTAGCTGCTGGTGCGCTTCCAGCATAATGATCCCCAATACAGTCACCGACATCGAACGCACGGGCATCATAATCGAAGCGCTGTCCGCCGAATCCATGTACCTGCTTACCCCGGCTTATTATGAGATTTCACTGAAGACTAAATATGCGCGCGACGACGAGTCGCAGGAGATGCTCGACATCATATTTGCTTCGACGGTTTATGACCTCGGCAACATATTCGACTGGGGCGGAGTCTTCTCGCTGCCTGCAAACCTGACCGAAAGCGCTTCGACAGACTTTGCATCGAGATACGGAAAGCTTGAAAAGTCGATAATGAAGAATATGGAAAAGACAATCGAGCAGTATATGGAGAATAACTGATCTATTTGCTTTGATATATTGACTTAAAATAGCCTGCACTTTATAATGGTGGATGAAAGTGAAAGTGCTTTCATCCACTGTTTTTATTATTTGTTATCTATATTCAGCAGCGGGATGCAGTGACGAGCGCTGCTGACACAAATAAGCTGTTTTACGCCGGCAAAGCGCGTGCCGAGGCCTATACCGATGCACAAGCCGGGCAGCCCGGACGACGTCACATCCGCGGCATTGTTATGAGCCGGCAAATATAACGGGAAGTGCACTGACTGTCTACAGCCGCTGGACATGCGGTTTCGCGCACGATTTTTTTACATATAAAAATTTACATATACAACCGAGGTGGCAAAATGAACAGTATTGCCAACAGGCTCATTACATTAAATGTGCCGCAGGGAAGTCTTGCGGTCTGCTTTATCGGACAGGCAGGCGTGATAATCAAAACGCCGGCCGGCGAGCTTGCGGGGATTGACCTGTATCTGTCCGACTGCTGCAATCGATTTTTCGGGTTCAAGCGGCTTATGCCGAAACTCCTGTCACCGGACGAGCTTGAATTTGATTTTGTTATCTCAACTCACGCGCACTACGACCACTTTGACCCGGACAGCATCCCGCCGCTGCTCGAGCCGGAAAAAACTCGTTTTATCGGCGCGCTCGACTGCAAAGAAGAGTGCGAAAAGCTGGGTATTCCGGAAAACAAATGTATATGGCTTGAAAAGCAGCGCACGGTGCGTGCCGGCAGCATGCATATAACCGCGACCACATGCGACCACGGGCCGCACACACCGCATGCGGTTGGGCTGTGTATCGAGTGCTCGGGCAAGCGGGTGGTAATTGCCGGCGATACATGCTATCGAGAGGAAATTGCCATAGAGCTTGGCGAGCTGCGTGCCGACATCATGTTTGCGCCCATCAACGGCATGTTCGGCAACTTAAACGAAGCTCAAGCCGCGCAGTTCTTTTCGATTGCAAAGCCAAAGCTGGCGGTGCCCTGTCACTACTGGAATTTTGCCGAACATCACGGCGACCCCGGCATATTCAAAGACGAAATGACCTCGAAATATCCAAACCAGCCGTTTAGGCTGATGGCTATGGGCGAAATATTGATTATATGACCCGTCTGGAGGAAACCGAATGATAGAGAATCTAAACAAATATATAGACCACACGCTGCTCAAACCATTTGCGACCGATTCGGACATCAAAAAGCTGTGCGAGGACGCGAAAAAATATGATTTTGCGAGCGTATGCGTGAATCCCTGTTATGTGGCGCTGGCGCGCAAGCTGCTTGAAGGCACAGATGTAAAGGTTTGTACCGTGATAGGTTTCCCGCTCGGCGCAAATAAGACCGAAATCAAGGTCGCCGAGACCGAGTGCGCCTACTATGACGGCTGCGACGAGTTTGACATGGTAATAAATGTAGGCAGGCTGAAATCGCGCGATTATGCCTATGTCAAACGCGACATCGAAGCCGTCGTACGTGCGGCGCGCGGCAAAACGGTGAAGGTGATAATCGAAACATTTTATCTGACGCCCGAGGAGATAGGTGTCGCATCAAAACTCGCCTCCGACGCGGGCGCGCATTATGTCAAAACCTGCACAGGCTTCAATGACAGTATCGCCAAAACAGAGGACATCGAAATCATGGCAAAAAACATCTCGCCCGGCGTGAAGATAAAGGCTTCGTCCGGTATCCGCAAATATGAGCAGGCAAAAGCGCTTATTGAGGCCGGCGCCGAGCGGCTTGGCACCTCTTCCGGCGTGAAAATCATGGAGGAGGCCGGCGGAAGCGAAAATTAACCGGCCACAGCCGCGCAGAGGTACCCGCTGGACTGCACAAGCATTATGACGGCGGCAGTTTTACCCCGAGATACAACTACCGATAACAGAAAGGCGAAACAATATGGCAAAGAAGTGCAAAGTTGTCGTGGTCGGAAGCTTTATAGTCGACATAACAGGATTTGCGCACCGCTTTCCGAAAGACGGCGAGACGGTAATCGGCTCGGCAATAAAAATCGGGCCGGGCGGCAAAGGCTCGAATCAGGCAACGGCAATCTCGCGCGCCGGCGCAGATGTCGTGATGGTGACGAAAATCGGCAGCGACGTGCTCTCCAACATCGCACACGAGCACTACGCTGCCGAGGGAATGAGCCGGAAATATATTTATAAGACCGATGAAGTGCCGACCGGCACGGCATTTATCGAGGTAAACGAAACGACCGGGGAAAACCGCATTATAGCGGTAAAAGGCGCAAACGAGCTTTTGACCGCAGAAGAGGTCGCAGCGGCAGAGCAGGAAATAGCCTCCTGCGATGCGGTGCTGGCCCAGCTTGAAACAAGCGACGAGGCGGTTGTGGAGCTTTTCCGGCTTGCGCGAAAACATGGCAAACTCATCGTGCTGAACCCCGCGCCCTATCAGCCGGTGCCACAGGGATTGTTTGAAGGGGTGGACTATCTTACACCCAACGAAACCGAGGCCGAGTATTACAGCGGCATAGCTGTCAACACTACCGAGGACGCCGAGCGTGCGGCGGAAAAGCTGCTTGAGCTGGGTGCAAAAAACATAATAATCACACTCGGCAAAAAAGGCGCGTTTTTCTCGGACGGCAAAACCAAGATGCTGGTGCCCACAACCGACCTGAAAGCGGTCGATACGACCGGCGCGGGCGACGCCTTCAACGGCGGGCTTGCTGTTGCGCTGTCAGAGGGAATGGATATAGAGCGCGCGATACGGTTTGCAAACTGCACAGCCTCAATTTCGGTCACGCGAAAAGGAACCTCTCCGGCCATGCCTTACCGCCATGAGATAGACGAGCTTTTGGCGAGCTATTACGGTGAAAAAGCATGAGGGCGCTGGTGGTCGAAAGCCCGGGTAAAATAGCACTGCGCGAGGTGGCGCTGCCGGAACTGAAGGACGACGAGATACTTTGCCGTGTTACATATTCCGGGATATGCGGCACCGACCTTGCCATTTATACGGGCGAGACCAACTTTGTGCGCGACGGGCAAATAAAGTACCCGGTGCGGATAGGGCACGAGTGGTCGGGCCGGGTGGAGCGCGTCGGGGCGGCGGTGACAAAATTTAAGCCCGGCGACAGGGTAGTGTCCGACAACGGCGTCTGTTGCCGCGAGTGTAAAATGTGCAAAAGCGGCAACATACAGCTCTGCGAAAACATGAAAAGCGTCGGCACCATAAACTGCTGGGACGGCTCGTTTGCCGACTATATAGTTATGCCGGAGTGTCACCTCTATCACCTGCCCGACACGATAAGCGACAAAAACGCCGCGACAATCGAGCCGCTGACAATAGCCTCTGCGGCCCTGACAAAATACAGCATTACACCCGAAACTGCCATAGCGGTCATCGGCACCGGCGCGATAGGCCTTGCGACAATCGCGCTGGCTAAATTCATGGGCGCGGGCAGGATAATATCGGTTGGGCGCAGAGATACAAAGCTGGATATAGCCCAAAAAATCGGTGCGACCGACGCGGTAAACAACACCAAAACCGATGCCGGACGGGCGGTTATGGAGCTAACCGGCAGCCATGGCGCCGACCTTGTCGTCGAAACCTCGGGTGCGGCGCCTGCTGTGCAGCAGGCGATAGAAATGGCCGCCGAAGGCGGGCATCTTGCGATGGTGGGTTTTTACGAGGAGCCGCTGCAAAACCTCGATTTCGGCAGCTTTGTATTTAAGCGGCTTACGGCGAAGGGTATCATGGGCGAGCTGGGGCTTGTGCCAAAGATAATAGACTACATGGCGAAAACAAATCTTTCGCTTGAGGGGATGGTAACCCGGATAATTTCGCTTGACGAGGCGCCAGGCTACTTTGCCGGTCACAGGGAAATGCGAAAAAGCGACATTAAAGTATTGGTTAAGATTAATTGAGGGTTGTATGGCGGCGTGCGGCATTACCTTGTCGGCAAAAGCGCAGCCGAGGATTTTGTGCTTCTTACATTTTAGCAGCGCGCCGAAGGCAAAGATGAGTATAATCTCAGGCTGCGAAAACGGGGCAAATCTTTCAAGACCATATACGAAGAATAGAATAGATTAGTCCGAATATTGAACATATTTTAAACAAATCTCGCATATACATAAAGCAAATCCGGAATATGCGAGGTTGTTTCAATATGACAAATGAGCAAATAAATGTGATGGAGCCCGGCGAGTTTGCCGCCGATTTGATATTCGAAACCAGCCAAACTGTAAATGTGGCAAGCGATTTTATACTTCCGGACTATCTGCCGGATATAGAGCGGATTATGCGCGTAACCGCCAGCACAGAGGGTGAAAGCGAGCAGATATCGGACGGCATGCTCAGCTTCAGCGGCGAGGTGATTTACACTGTACTTTACCTTTCCGAAGACCGCCAGCTCAGAAGCGTGGCATTTGCCGAGGATTACAGTGGGGATGTGGCGGCAGAAGGTGTGATGGACACCGACATTGTGCTTTCCCATACCGATGTGGAGGACGTGTGCGCACAGCTGACAAATCCGCGCAAGCTGATGTTGCGCGGCAAGGTATTGTATTACGCCCGCGTCTATCGCACGCACAGAATAGAGCCGGTTATAAGCGGGATACGCGGCGTCGAAGACGAGCTGACGCTCGAGCGCAATAAAATCGAAGTGCCCGCAATGGAGGTCCGGCGGGAGCGCAGTGAGGAGCTGAGCGGCAGCATTGACATCGAGCTTGACGCGTCGCAGCCGCCGGTAGGCCAAATCGTGCTGTGCGAGCTGGATATCGTGACCATTTCATGCACCGCAGAAAGCGGGATGCTCAGCTATCGCGGCGAGGGCATACTGCGCTGTCTGTATGAGACGCCGGAGGGCGGCTATGCGGTCGTGACCCAGCGCTTCCCGCTGAATGCCGAGCTTGCGCTCGGTCTGCGCGGCAACTGCGGATGCCATGCGAAAGCCAAGACCGGCGAAATCACCGCGTCGGTGGAACCCAACAGCTATGGCGAGCCGCGCATAATAGAGGTTGACTATACATATCAGCTCGACGTGCCCGTGTTTTACGCCTCTACGGTCAGACTGACGCGTGACATATACTCGACAGAGTATGAATGCACGCCCGAGTTCGGAAGCTGTGTGCTGCGCAGCCCTGCCAAAAGCTTTGACACGAATTTCACGGTCAACGCTGTAAAGCCCCGCGGCGAGGTGACGACCGACATAAAAGGCTCGCTTATTATGCCGATTATGACCGAGGCGACGGCAACCATAACCGACATGAAGCTTGACACTGCGAAAAATAAGCTGATCGCGGAAGGCATGGCCGACATATTCATGCTCGCGCTGTGCAGGCAGGAGCCCAAAACCACCGCTGTGGTCGAACACGACGCAGACCAGGCGGCTGAATCCGAACAAGCAAATCCAAGCGGCGAGCCGGACCATACCTATTGCGCCGTTACCTTCAGCTATCCGATCAAATGCGAGCTTGACGCACGCGGTCTTGCGGATGGATTCGGCTGGCAGTGCAGCGTCGGTGTCTCGAATGTAAAGGGCAGAATGGATTCGACAAACGTCTATGCCGATTTTGAAGTAAATCTCAATATCGTTACCGAAAATGTGGGCACCTACGAGTATGTAACCGCGGCGACGCTCGACACCTCAAAGATAGTCGCAAAACCCGCGGCGTCGCTTCTGCTGTACTATCCGTCCGAAGACGAAAATCTGTGGGATATTGCGAAAAAATACTCGACCACAAGGCGCGATATTGTCGCCGAAAACGGAATTGCCGAGGACGCAAAGCTGCCGCGCGTTCTCACTGTCCCGTCGCCCGAAAAACGCAAGGCAATATTTTCAAAAATAATATAAGAGCGGTTTTTTGCGGGCACCGGACGTCCTCGTCCGGGTTAATATAAAGGCGCCGCTCCGAAGTTATGACGACTTCGGGCGGCGCTTCGGTTTATCTGTTGTAAATTTTCTCAAACCACTGTTCGGACTGTGGGATTGGTCTGGCATCCTCCCACTCGAAAACAGGCGGCTTTGACAGAGAGGTCAGGGTCACGCGGCAGATTTTGTTTCGCAGCGGGTCGTCTCCCGGCGGTCTGCCGGGTATAAGATACGAGCCGCGGCTGATGCCGCCCCGCGCGATGTACTCGCCCATCGCGCAAAGGTAAACATACCGGGTTATAAGCGTGTCATAATAGATGGCAAGCTCACGCAGCGCGTCAAAGTCGCCGCGCATAACGAGGATTTCCCGCTCGATGGCGTCAAGCTCGGCGCGAGCGGCGGCTGCCGCGTCGACTATGGCTTTCGGGTCGCGCAGAAATGCGGCGGAGCGTGACATAAGCTCACCGCCCGCAGCCCTGCGCGCCAAAATATCGGCTGCCGAAAGCGTATGGGTGCCATCGGAGGAAAGCCTGTCAAACAATGCGGCCCCGCGAGATTCGCTCGGAGGCTCGGCTGCGGGCGATGTGGTGCGGCTCGCGATTCGCTGTGCTGCGCGCAGCGCGCCGACTTGAGTGGAGTTGAGCGCCGAGCCGCCCGGGCGGGTCACGCCGAACACGCCGGCGGCCTCTCCTATGACGTAAAGTCCCGGCAGTGAAGTCGATTCGTACCAAACATCGACCGAAAAGCCCCCGTTGTTGTGCTGGGCGCAGACATCGATTTCAATCGGCTGGGTACAAAGGTCAACGCCGTGCGAGGCGAAAAACTCCACCGCGCGGCGGTTCATGGCGCAGAGCCTTTCAAAAGGCGTTTTGCCGCCCGCCGCGCCCGATGCCTGCAGGTACTCTCGCGCATCGGAGGGAAGATGTGCGGGCAGGTAGCCGTCGGGATTGCGTGTAAAGTCCATATATACCCGCCGCCCGGCGGCACGTTCGGCATACACGGCAAGGTCAACCGTCGACGAGCCGCCAGGGCGAATTTTATAGGTCCTCGCGTTTTCATCGAAGCTCAAACCTTCGCATTTCCGAGGGTCAAACGGCCACTCGTAGCCCTTTCTGAACACCGCGCCGAAAAGCTCGGACGGCGAGTCAAATACATCGGCTAAAAACTCGCGCTCGGTGCCGCGTGCGTCTATCGAATAGTAGCGAGGAATTACCTGCTGGTAGGAGCCCGAAAGGTTCCAGCGCGGCGAAAGCGAGGCAATGCCGTATTGCCATTCGGTTAGATTACGACCCTCGGCGCCGGCGAGAAAAGGGACGCCATGTGAGCCGGTCTGGCTTTCAGGATATACGCTCGCGGCGTAAATCGCCGCCGGTCCGCCGGTCGCCCACACCACCGAGCGCGTGCCAAAGCAAATAAGCCCGAGCGGGTTGTCTGCCGTCACATAATCCCGGCAGATGGCGACGAGGCCGGTCACTTTGCGGCCTGCGGTCAAGATTTCAACCGCTCTGCAGCCGTCGAACACCCTGATTTTGTTGCGGCGCACCGCCTCCTCAAGACGCTCGGTCATAATGCGCGAGGTCAGCGGCCCGCAGGAGGTTGCTCGGCCCCGCCCGCCGTCGTGGTCGGTGCGATAGGCGACATATTCGCCGAAGTCGTTTGTGGGGAAGGGAACGCCAAGCTCGACAAGATTCAAAAACGCTCGCGCCGAGCCCGCAGCCTCGACCAGCGCAAGGTCGCCATGCATCGCACCGCCTGCAGAAAGCGACTTTGCAAGCTCTACAACCGAGTCCTCGCGGTCGCCGGTCAGCGAGAGTTTGTAATAGGTCTGCTTGTCCGAGCCTGTGTTGCGCGATGTGCCCATTTCCATGCCCTCGGTGACAAGCGCAATGTCGCGCACGCCCAGCCTGTGCAGCCGGTCGGCACAGGCAAGCCCGGCTGCGCCGCTACCCACGACTGCCGCCGCCAGAGAAATGTAGGGAACGGTATATGAATTCAGTTTTATGTACTCCATATTATCACAACTGCGAAATATGCATTCCGCCGTCAAGGTATAAAATCTCACCGGTCGAGTAGCGCAGCGCGCCGGCGGCAAGCGCCGACACTGTGTCTGCTATATCGTCGGGCCGGCCGATTCGGCCGAGCGGCGCAAGACCGCCTGCAAGCAGCGTTTCATAGCGCTCGCGTACCGGCGCAATCATGTCGGTATCGATTATGCCCGGGCGGATTTCATAGACGTTGATGCCGTATTCTGCCAGCCGCGCGGCAAAAAGTCTTGCCGCCATCGAAAGCCCGGCTTTGGAGATGCAGTACTCGGCGCGGTTGAGGCTTGCGGTTTCGGCCGAGATAGAAGTTATCGTAATAATTGCACGCGGCGTCTCGGGCACAGGAGCCTCTGCCATGCGTTTTGCCGCGTACTGGGTCAAAAAGAATGTCCCGCGCAGGTTGATGTCCATCACGCGGTCGAAGGATTCCGGCGTAAGCTCCAGTATATCCATGCGCTGCTCGGGTGCGACGCCCGCGCAGTTTACAAGCACGTCCAGCCTGCCAAAGCACTCGTATGCGGTATCGACAACTTTTCGGCGCCCCTCATCGTCCGAGATGTCTGCCGAAACATATCTCCACTCTGCGCCGAGCGCGTCAAGCTCGCTGCACAGCGACTGCACCGAGCTATGTTCTGTGCCTCGCCTTGAGCATCCGACAACGCCGAAGCCTTCGGACGCAAGCCGCAGCAGCACAGCCCGCCCGATTCCGGAGGCCGCGCCGGTAACAACAGCCACGCGGGGATTGTTTGCTTTACTGCTGTCTACACCGGTCATTTGCCCGCCTCCGCCCTTTCTTTAAGCAGGTCTTGATATATAGGAAGATAAATTTCGCTGTCGCGCACGGGGCAGCCGACCGGCCGGAATCCGCCGAGCAGCTGCGAGCATTTTCCACAGGTTAGGCAGGACTTTTTGCGGTCGAACTTGCCGACGGCAATATCGCGTGGGAAATCGGGATAGCAAAGCGACATGCGGCCATAGCCGACGATGTCTATCATGCCGTCCTCAATCGCGCCCGCGGCGACATAAGGGGACGATTCACCGAGATATGAGTAGCCGGCGCCGACGAATGTCAGTTCCGGGTAGGCGTTTTTGACCTGCGCCGAAGTGTTTATCATGCGTTCGACGCCGCGCAGGGGCGGCTCGGGCGAGGTTGGCACGCCTTTGCCGTATGGCCGGTTGACATGAGGATTGTAGTAGGGTGTGCCCATCGTAAGGCTGAAAAGCGTGCAGCCGCGGTCGCGCATATCGCCGATAAGCCGAAGCGGCTCGGTCAGGTCGCATGCCACGCTGCCGTCGGTCGGCACGCCGAACCCCCACGGATAGGGCATCATGTCGGACATGCCCACACGCGAGGATACAATCGTATCCGAAGGCAGCGCTGACCGCACCGCCGAGATTGTGTCCAGCGTCAGCCGCGCGCGGTTTTCATAAGGCCCGCCGTACTTGCCGGGACGCTGATATGCCGAAAGAAGCTCGGCATAAAGATAGCAGTGGCAGCATTTTATGTCTACGCCGTCAAATCCTGCCTTTCGCGCAAGCACTGCAGAGCGCACGAAAGCCTCGGGCAGCCGGTCAAGATAATCATCGTCTACCACCGGATAGTCGGGCGGCAGAGGCAGCCTGTCATTTAGCGGCAGGCTGTGATGCGTTATGACAGGTGCGGGTTTTCTGCCGCGTTTGGAGTAGCGCCCCGAGTGAGTGAGCTGCACTATGACTTTCACATTGGGGTTTTCGGTTTTAATTTGCTCGACAAGCCGCTTGTATGCGTCCACATTCTCCGGCGTTATCATCGCCTGCCTGTCAAACGAGCGCGCGTCCTCTTGAACGGCCGTCGCCTCAAACCATATCAGCCCCGCGCCGCCGCGCGCAAAGCGCCGATAGCGCCGAACAATGGTTTCGGTCGGCGAGTTGTCCTCGAGCGCAAAGTCGCCCCCCTCCATCGGATGGACGGCAAGCGAGTTTTCGAGCGTAACATTTGTCCCGCTTATTTTCACAGGAGAAAGCAATACTGGGAGGTTTTCGGACCGCGGGAACTTGTAGCCGCCGGCAGCGATTTCTTTTTCAAGTTTATCGGTAGTCATTTTGTTTCCTCCGCTTACAGTTGCTGCGGAGCGGTGTGCGCCGCGCCGCCGTTTTGATTGTTGCCTATGAGTTCGGGTCGAGCAGCGATTTAAGATAAGCCGCATCGTCAAGCATCGCCTCGAGCGTGTCGTCGGGCGAAAACTCGAGCAGCAGCCCGTGGTCTTGTCCGGGCCGGCCAAACCGGCATATTGTGTCGAGATAGCGTCTCCATACTCCGCCGTCGTCTCGCAGAGGGAATTTTTTCGCGCCTTCCCAGTTAAACACATGGACGTGGAGCAGGTGCGGTGCCGCCATGCGCAGTGCCTCGAGATTATAGTCGAGCGGTTTAAACTGATTGGGCTGCCAGTAAAGGCAGACGTTCGGCGGGTGCGAAAGCTCCTCCAGCAGCCGAAGTGCCGATGCCGGCTCGTCGGTCAGCGTGCCGCCATGCCATTCAAAGGTGACGGTCAGCCCATGCCTGTGCGCTTCGGCGGCGAAATCAATGATATCAGCCACAATATCGGCGCGCTCTGCGGGCGCAGTTTCGGCGCTGCCTTTCGTGCCCGCCCAAATGCGGATATTCGGCGCGCCAAGCGCGAGCGCGGTTTCGATTACCGCACTCCGGTCGGCACTTTTCCCGGCGCGGTAATACGAGCCGTATGAAACGCAGCGCAGCCCCGTATCTTTGCACAGGGCGGCGGCGGTTTTGGCGGCGTCGAGGTCGCCGTGCGGCACATGGATGTCGCCTCCCCATTCAATGCCGTCAAGCCCGGCAAGCGAAGCGGCCCGCACAACGCCGGCTATGTCAAACTTGCGGAAAGTAACCGAAACAAGTCCGGTGAAAAACATACCGATGCCTCCGTCCTATGCCATGGTCTCAAGCATGTCAAGCGTTACTTCGTACCTGGTTGCCTCTCCCCTGACAAGCGCCTCGTACTCGGCGAACATATACTCGCCCATGCGCCGCACTTCGCTGCCGATACTCCCGGCGATATGCGGTGAAAGGAAGATGTTGGGCAGCCTGTAAAGCTCGCTGCCGGGCAAAGGCGGTTCGGGGTCGGTGACGTCCAGCAGCGCGACGCGGGTCGGCACCTCGCGCATGGCGCACGCAAGCCCCTCTTCATCGACCTGCGCACCGCGCCCGGTGTTGATAAAGGTTGCGTTCGGCTTCATTTTTGCAAACAGCTCGCCCGTCAGTATCCCGCGGGTTTCTTCTTTGTTTGCAAGATGGTTTGAGATGACGTCGCACTCCGAAAATATGTACTCGAGCGTCGTTTTGGTGACGCCAAGCTCGGCTGCCGCCTCCTCTGACAGGAACTTGTCATATACATAGACCTGCAGCCTGTGACGGCGCAGCAGCTCTATTACCAGACGCCCTATCATACCGGCGCCGATAATGCCCACTTTTGCGTCGTAGTTTCCCTCAAACCGCACGGGGCAGACGCGGTTGTCCCAATTTTCGCGCGAGCCATACTTGAGCCGCTGAAAATACCCCTTGTTGGCAAGCAGGATTTGCGCAACCGTAAACTCGGCGACGGGGACTGCGTTTGCACCCCAAGCGCTGAATACGCGCACTCCGCGCAAAAGAAAATTGCGCGCAAACCCTTGTACCGAGCCGGCGGCATAAAAGACCGCCGAAAGCGAGGGCAAATATTCGGCTATCGCCTCGGACGAGAGCGCCGGCATGCCCCAGGTCGAGAAAATGTATTTTGCGTCAGCAAGCAGCTCGCGCTGTGCCTCAAGGTCATCGGTGCCGAACTTTGTGATATACGGGATTTCGCCGAAACAGGCTTCCATGCGCTTTCTAAGCTCCGGCGAATAAGCGTTGTCAATCGCCCCGGCTGACGATGACATGAAAATCGCTTTTTCCATAACCAAACACCCTGCGCCGATGCGGGCGTGTCCCAAAGTGAAGCGAGGCGCGTCTGCGTCGGCGCGTTTCCTTTCGACAGAATTTTTCAAGTTGCGGTTAGGATATCAGCTTACATCGTCGCTGAAGATAGGTTCTTCGGTGTCATCAGGCTCGGCGGGCTTGTCCTGCTCGAGCGGGTCAATCATAAGCTCCTTGATTTTCGGCCATGCCGCATAGGTGCCCATAAAGGCGGTGCCCGAAAACAAAATCACGAACGGGAACATAATGCCGACCGGGAAAAACAGCAGCATCAGATAATAGTTGAACAAAACCATGCATACAATGCCGACCACTGCTGCAAGGTTGCGCTTGATGTTGACAAGCGCAAATATCAGCGCGTTTTTAAGCACCTTTATGAGCTTCAGGTCAAACGTAACAATCAAAATATACACATAAAAGCGCATCATGACATAGTAGAGATACACCACGACAATGGCCGAGAACAGCAGGTTGGTCACAATCGTGCCGGTATTTGCCAGGAAGAAAATAATGTCAAATGACAAAAGCAAAAACGAAAGCACGTCAATAATACCGAGCACAAGCGCCTGTTTCCAGTTGCGCTTTATGGCATAGGTGAAGTCTTTCCATAAAAACAGAGGCTCGCCGCGCACAATGTTGCGCATGACATAGGTCACGCCCGCGCGCACCGGCCCGAATGTGACAAGCACCAGCGCGCCCAATGCAAACAATGTGTAGGTTACGGGCGTCAGCACCTGTTTTATGGTCGGGATGCCGTAAACCCCGAGCAGCGCGCCTGAAACCGGCGAGAGGGGCATGTTTTTAAACAGCCCGTAAAAAGCGCCGTATTGAAGCGCTCCGGCGGTCGGTATCATGCGGTTGAAGTTGCCGGAAAGCCCCAGCATGAATATAAGCACCGGGAAGTTACCGAGCACAAGTAACATGTTCAGCGTAAACAAGGGTGAAATATTACGCCAAAACATCTTGAAAAACAGCGGCAGATTTCGGGGCGCGTTAGGGTCAAAGCTTGATTTCGGCACGCCCTTTCCGTCGCGGTCGGGATGAAACAGGTTGAATAAAGTAAACTTTTTCTTTTTTTGTGTGTTTTTTTTGCCTGTATTTTTGGATTTCGCCATGTTGACTTTTTGCCGGACTGATTCCGGCCTCCTTCTACAATATCATAAGTATGTAAAGCGCTGCGGAAATGAGCGCCATAAGCTGTGTTGCGCCGCAAAAATATACAATATACCGCCGGGTTTGTGTGCGCGACATCAGCGCCTTCACCGACGGCACGGAAGACGTGAGAGTCAGCCTGTGCGTGGTAGACTTTTCGCAGCTATCGACGTAAAGCGCGGTCGCGGCGGCAATCATCGCGCCCTGTACAATGTAAACGAAAATAGACGGCCGGGCCTGCCACAGCAGCGAGATGCCGTGACCGGCGGACGCGCCGAGATAAAGCGCCAAAATGAAGTTGAACATCGGCGCAAACACCGTAAAGCCTGACAGAAAAATCAAAATCAGGTATTTTTCAAGTTTGAGGAATGACAGCGCCAGCGCAACCGGCGAAAATGGGCCGGCTGCACCCACGTCGCCGAGCGGCGACAAGGCCAGCTCGCCGCCGAACAGTATACCGGCCGCATATCCGACGGCAGTTACACAGCCGAAGAAGAGATATATCCTTTTCCGGCTTTGATTATACATACACATCACCGGATTAATTATATGCGTGTCCGGCAGCTAAAAGAAGTGGTTTGCAATTTGCCCGCGAAAGCAGCAAAATCCGCTTTGAAAGGGCGCACCCGGCACGCATTATCACCGGTGTGGGCTTTGCATTGTGGATTTGTATAGGATTCGGGGCTTTATCAAAAGCTGCAGAGGATTCGGAGCTGTCACAATAGCCATTTTATCCCGCGTCACCGATACAGGGGGTCGCCGCGCATATTCTGACGGCTCGGCAACATGGGGCTGCGCAAGCTTTTCGGCGGCTTCGGGGCGCGTCAAACGCAGGCAATGCGCTGTAAATAGTGAAGTTTGTTTGCCGACCGGGACTTGCGCGCAGTATCTTCCGGGGATTCGGCCGCTACATTGCCGAAAGCTCGTCCGCACGGCGGGTGCAGGCCGCCATCGCGGCGCGCAGCGCCTCCTCAAAGCCGCGCTCGCGCAGCACGGCGAGCGCCGCCTCGGTTGTGCCGCCTTTCGAGGCGACCAGACCTATCATCTCGTCCGGCGTCTTTCCGGACATACGCAGCATTTTCGCCGAGCCCTCTACCATAGAGCAGATAATATCAAGCATTTCAGCGGGGGCTATGCCTTGCTCTGCCGCCCCGTCATATATTGCGCGAATCAGCGAGTATACATAAGCCGGCGCCGACGCGGTAACGCCGATAATGGCGTTCATTTGCGACTCGTCCACCACAAGCACCTCGCCAAGCGACGAGAATATGCCGAGCGCAAACTCAAAGTCGTGGTCAGATACCGGCTCGTTTCGGGTCAGGGCCGTGACGCCCATGCCTATCATCAGCGGCGCGTTCGGCATGGTGCGGATAACCGCCGCGCCGTTGCCGAGCAGCTCGGTTATGCGCGCGATTGAAACGCCGGCCATAATGGATATAAACACTTTTCCGGCGGTCGGCACACTGCCTATCATGCCCGCAAGCTCCGCAAAATTTTGCGGCTTGACGGACAGGACAATATAATCGGCCCATGCGACCGCCTCTGCGGCAGTGCTGTGACAGGTATATCCCTGTCCCTCGAACCGTGCGTATTGTGCCGGATTTGTGTCATAAAGCGAGATTTGCAAATCGCTTTTTCCGGCAAGCCCTCCGATGATTGCGCCGGCCATGTTGCCGACACCGAGAAATGCGATATTTTTCAATGCATTCGCCACCTATATTGGTTATTATAGATAATAATATCACAATGTGTGGCAATTGTCTACAACCAACCGCGATTTTAAGGCATGCCGCGCACCGGTAAGGCGGCAAAATGCATGAAAGTCGGACCGGCTTTAAACAATGCTTTATTCGGCTATTGAAAAATTGGGAATGGGAGTATATAATATATGGAGCAAAACCGTGGATAATGATTACATGGCGGAGGATGCTACTATGACCGACAGAGAGCGGGTAAAAGCTATTTTGCATTACCAGGATTACGACCGCATGCCACTTGTCCATTTCGGTATTTGGGCCGAGCTTCTTGACGTCTGGTACAGCCAGGGCAAGATGACGCGTGAATATTACGAGGAATGCCGCAGTGGGCGCCGCGACGTGCTTTGCGATCTCGGCTTTGATTTTGAATGGGGTGCGCAGATAGGTGTCGCGGGCGCGCTTGTACCCGGTTTTGAATATCGCGAACTCGAGCGCGACGACGAGGGCAATGTGACGTATATCAACGGCAACGGACTTATCGAACAGAGGCGCGACGGCGCGGTATCAATCCCGAAAACGGTCGGCACACTGCTCGACGGGCGCGAGGCGTGGGAAAACCTCTATAAGCCCAAAATGACACCGGGCGAACACAGATACAATCGCCCCGCATACAGGGCGTTTGCCGAAGGATACAACAAAACCGCGGAAAGACCGGTCGGAATTTTCGTCGGCAGCTATTACGGCTGGATCCGCGATATGCTCGGCGTCGAGGAGCTGGCATATCTCCAGGCGGACGACGAGGAGCTTTACGCCGAGATTATCACGACCTTGGGCGAGCTCAACTATCAAAACACCAAAGCTATGCTCGAGGAGGGGATCCGTCCCGACTTTGCCCACATGTGGGAGGATATATGTTTTAAGAACGGCCCGCTCGTAAACCCGGAGGTGTTTGCAAAGTATGTCGGCCCGCAGTATAAGCGAGTGACCGACCTGCTGCGTGAGTATGGCTGTGACATCGTGTCGCTCGACTGTGACGGCAACATAGACAAGCTCGTTCCGATTTGGATTGAAAACGGCGTCAACACCATGTTCCCAATCGAAGTCGGTACATGGAACGCATCGATAGAGCCGTGGCGCGAAATGTATGGCCGCGAGCTGCGCGGTGTGGGCGGCGTGAACAAGCTGGTGTTCGCGCAGGACTATGCCGCTATTGACCGCGAAATCGAGCGGCAGCGCAGGCTTGTCGAGCTGGGCGGCTACATACCTTGTCCCGACCACAGGCTTCCGCCGGAAACCAAGTGGGAAAACGTGCAGTATTACTGCGAGCAGTTTAGAAAAGTATTCGGCGGCTGATATATTGCCGCACAAATAATATAAAGTGCCTGTCCGCGCGGATATCGCGCGGACAGGCCAACGCTGATGTATATGAATAAACAACAGCTTGCAAGGATTTTTGCCCATCCCCCGGAGCTTGTGACAAAGCGGCTGCTTTTGCGAAAACTGCAGGTCACAGACTATGCCGATATGTACGAGTATTCCCGGCTTGAGGAAGTTACCTGGTATTTGCTTTGGGAGCCTCACCCCGACGAGCATTACACAGCGCGCTATCTTGACAGCCTGCAAGACCAGTATAAAAACGGCGAGTATTACGATTGGGGCGTCGTTTGGCGCGAAACGGGAAAGCTCATAGGCACCTGCGGTTTCACGTCATTTGATCTGCAGCACAACCGAGCAGAGGTAGGATATGTCATAAACCCCGCCTACCGCGGCAGAGGCATTGCGCCGGAAGCGCTTATGGCGGTGCTCGACTATGCCTTCAACGAGCTGCGGCTCCACCGCATCGAGGCAAAATACATATCCGGCAACGATGCCAGCCGAAGGGTGATGGAGAAATGCTGCATGACCTTTGAAGGTATTTTGCGCGACTATATGTATGTAAAGCGCCAATACCGCGATATTGGGATTTGCTCGATACTTGCCGGCGAGTTCAAAAGCAAGTTTGGAAACACGCGCTTTTATTCGCGCAGACCGGCGCAAAGCCCGGGCAAAAGTACAGGTCTGTTTAATTTCTTTAGCAAGGAAAGGTTTTTTGAGTGAACACACTGCGACACATGCTTGATTTCGGTTCTCTTAACGATGAGGAATGGGACTCACTTTGCCGCGAAGCCGACAAAATTCGGCAAAACCCGGCCGCATACGCATCCGCACGTCAGGGCGCGGTGCTTGCAACACTCTTTTTCGAGCCGAGCACGCGCACTCAGCTTTCGTTTCAGACCGCGATGCTGCGGCTTGGCGGGAGTGTCATAGGGTTTTCCGACCCCGGCTGCAGCTCGGTTGCAAAAGGGGAGAGCCTGCGCGATACTGTGAAAATCGTCGGCACCTACGCTGACGTGATAGTTATCCGCAGCCCGCTCGAAGGCTCGGCTTATGCGGCGTCGCTTTATTCGCCCGTGCCGGTTATAAACGCCGGCGACGGCGGTCACCTGCACCCGACGCAGACAATGACTGATTTATATACGCTTCGGCGCGAGCTGGGGCGCTGCGACGGCCTGAAAATCGGAGTGTGCGGGGACCTCTATTACGGCAGAACGGTTCACTCGCTGCTGTCGGCACTGGCAAGATATAAAGGAAACAAATTTTATCTCATTTCAACCGACTCGCTGCGTATTCCCGAATACTGCGCACGCGAGCTTAAAGATTCGGGCGCCGAGTTTTATGAAGTCAAAACCATCGAGGAATGTATCGGCGAGCTTGACGTGCTCTACATGACGCGGGTGCAGCGCGAGCGGTTTGCCTCCGCGGAGGAATACCAGCGGCAGGCCGGCGTATATGTACTGACCACGGACAAGCTCAGGCATGCCAAATCTGACCTTGTGATACTTCATCCGCTGCCCAAAGTTGACGAAATCGCGCCGGAGATAGACGACGACCCGAGGGCAAAATATTTTGCACAGGCGGAAAACGGGCTTTATATTCGCATGGCGCTGATACTCTGGCTGACGGAAAACATGGAGCATGCCAACCGCAAGCCGATACATAGCGCGTATCCGATACCTGCCGAGCGAATCTGCAGAAATCCTCGCTGTGTGACCTCGCGCGAAAAGTATCTGCCGGCTCTTGCTGTTGGCGACCGCTGCGCTTTTTGTGCCCACCTTGTGGGCTGATTTCGGTGTAAATGGTGCCGAAAAGCGCGCTTTTTGCTTTGGGGCAAGGAATTTACAAAATATTCTTGAATTGTGCCGGGTATTATTATATAATGAGGAAGTTAACTATAAGCACCGGAGGTTTACTTGATGGTTCTGTTTTTGGCGGAGGCTGCCGCAACCGATACGCCGACTTATGGAAACCAGGGCTGGGTAACCATTGTAATGCTGATTATCATGCTCGGCGTGTTTTACTTTTTCCTGTATCGCCCGCAGAAAAAGCAGGAGCAGCAGATAACCGAGATGCGCAACAGCCTTGAGGTTGGCGACGAGATAACCACCATCGGTGGTATAATCGGAAAAGTAATCAGCATAAAGGAAGACACAGTTCTGCTGGAGACCGGAAACGACAGAATCAAAATACGCATACTTCGCTCCGCCGTTAAATCAATTGACGTGAAAGCATCGGAGATTGAAGAAGAGGAAAAGGGCAAAAAATCAAAGTAAAATAAATAAGGGACAGGCTTTCCCCCCCCCCCGATATTGCCGGCCCGCCGGCGGCATCCTGTCATAACGCATGCCCGCTGTGCATATCAATGTTACAACAGATAAATACACGGCGGGGTGTGCATGAAAATGGATGCAAAGCTACTGAAAAGCGCGGTTCTGGCAACAGGGATTGCCTATCTTGCCGCTGCGGGACTTCTGCTCGTGCTTGGCACGGCGGCATATAATCTCCAGGACCCGGACAAATATCTGACGGCATTTGCAATAATTGCTTTGGTGCTGTCGGCTGCTGCATGCGGTTTTTCGGCATCGCGGCTCAACGGCGAGGCCTCATTTGCGTGCGGGCTGACTGCCGGCGTGATATTTGCGGTGCTGCTTTTCATTGTCAGCATAATACTTCCGGGCGAGGGATTCGGTCTGCCGGTCAACGCCGCAACGGCGCTGTGTACCATAGGGATTTCGGCGCTTGTGGCACATCTGTGCCGCCCGCGCTCGCCATCGGTATCACAGCTCCGGCGCAAAGCCAGACAGGCCCGCGCCGGCCATTAACATAATATCGCTTTCATCATAAAATATAAAAAATAAAATACAGATTAAGAAGGAATGGTTATGAAAAACGTAAAAACCCTCAACAAAACCAATTCAGCAAAGCGTGCCGTCGCTGCAGGCTGCGGCGAGTGCCAGGCTTCCTGCCAGTCCGCATGCAAAACTTCCTGCACGGTCGCAAACCAGAAGTGCCTCCGACTGACAAAGAAATCGGAAAATAAATGACAACTTGCGTTCACACGTTCAAGTGCTGTGGACAACGCATAGCGCTTGACGTGCCCAGCGGCGCGGTCCATGTGCTGAGCGAGCTGGCATTTGAAATGCTGCAGCGCATCGCGCCGCCCCTCGCTCCCGAGTGCCCGGCATCGCTGCGCTATGAGCTCGCCAAATATGACAGCACCAGTGTTTCGGAGGCTTACCAGGAGCTTTATTCCTTATATAAGGACGGGCTGCTTTTCTCCGAAGATGTGGAGTATGAAATGCCTCCGTCCGGCGTTGTCAAATCGATGTGCCTGCATGTCTCGCACGACTGCAACATGCGGTGCAAATACTGCTTTGCCGATGCCGGCGAATACAGCCGCGGCCGAAAGCTGATGAGCCTTGAGACCGGCAAAAAAGCCCTCGATTTTCTGTTTGAAAAATCGGGCAAGATACATAACCTTGAGGTGGACATGTTCGGCGGCGAGCCGCTGCTGAACTTCGACGTTGTTCGCGAGCTGGTCGCATACGGCAGGCAAAGGGAGCGCGAGCTGGGTAAGAAAATCGCTTTTACTATCACCACAAACGGCGCGCTGCTCGACGATGAAGCAATAGATTTCATCAATTCCGAGTTTTCAAACGTCGTGCTGTCAATAGACGGGCGCAGGGAAGTAAACGACCGCATGCGTACATTTGTTGACGGCAGCGGCACCTATGACACTATCCTGCCAAAATTCAAAAAGCTGGTCGAGCGGCGAGGCGACCGCGACTGGTATGTCCGCGGGACATTCACCCGCGAGAACCTCGACTTTGCCGCCGACGTCATAGCGCTTGCCGACGAGGGATTTGACCAAATCTCTATTGAGCCGGTGGTGCTGGACGAGAGCGACCCGCTTGCAATTCGCCGCGAGGATTTGCCGCGCATCTTCAAGGAATACGACAGACTCGCGCGCGAGATGATCCGCCGGTACAGGCAGGGAAGACCATTCAATTTCTTCCACTTCATGATAGACCTCGACGAAGGCCCGTGCGTATATAAGCGCTGCAAGGGCTGCGGTTCGGGCAACGAATATGTCGCGGTGACACCCGACGGCGACATTTTCCCGTGCCATCAGTTTGTCGAGTTTATGCCCATGAAGATGGGCAACGTGCACGACGGTTCATTTGACACCGAAATGCAGAGAAAGTTTGCCGGCCAAAGCATCCTCACAATTCCCGAGTGCCGCGAGTGCTGGGCGAAGTACTACTGCGGCGGCGGCTGCGCGGCAAACAACTATAAGTACAAAGGCGCGGTCGAGACGCCATATGAAATAAACTGCGAGCTTGAGCGCAAGCGCGTCGAATGTGCGCTCGCCATCAAAGCCGCAACAGCTGAATATGATGAGCAGGATGCCTGAATATAAAAACAGCCGATAACAGCCGATTTGGTCGGCTGTTTTTTTATTGAGGCGGATTGACGTCGGTCGCCGGGCAAGAATTTGCGCGAGAATTTGATATGCCAAAAGAAAATAAAATGTTTTGATTGCTTAAATATGCCGGCGATGATATAATGATGGTATTGAGTACAAACCCTCTTAAAACAAAGTCGGAGGAAAAGCAAATGTCTGACATGATTCGCGCGATAAAACTCGAGTATCCCGAAACGATACCTGTATCGGTGGGAATACTCCCGGCTGCATGGATGAAATACGGCGACGACCTTCAAAAGCTCGTCGACCGCTATCCACAGTTTTTCGGCGGCTGGCGGGTTGACCTTTCCAGCATTAAAGAGAACCTCAATCCCTTTTACAGATCCGGCAACTATGTGGACGAGTGGGGCTGCGTTTGGAGCAACCTTGAAGACGGCATAAACGCCATTGTAAAAGGGCATCCGGTCAAAAGTGAAGAGGATGTTTTCACGCTCGAGATCCCGCCCAACCGCAACGGCAGCATCCCGCACGGCTTTATGTATCTGCGGCTGCTCGACCTTTGTGGGTTTGAAAACGCCATGCTGATGTTTGCCGAAGAAGGCGAGGCCCTGCGCGTGCTTATCGACAAGGTGCTCGAATACAACATATATCAGTTTGCGCACATAATCCCCAAATTGGGCGAGATAGCATATTTCGGCGACGATTTGGGCATGCAAAACGGGCTTGCGATAGGGCCGGAGAAATGGCGCAAGTATCTCAAGCCTTGTTACCGCAAACTGTACGGCATGCTCAAGGCGGCAAAACCTGACGTGCTTGTCTACATGCATACCGACGGCTGCATTTACGAGATAATGCCCGACCTGGTCGAGTGCGGCGTCGACATCATAAACCCGCAGTATCGCGCAAACGGGCTGGACAACCTCGTGCGCGTGTGCCGCAAGGAGCAGATTATACCGATTCACCTTGACCTCGACCGCCAGCTTTTCCCGTTCGCCTCGCGCAGCGAGATTTTTGAGCATGTTGAAGAGTGTGTAAAATCACTTTATCTGCCGCAAGGCGGGCTGGGGCTAAGCGTCGAGCTGAATAACGATGTGCCGCTTGAAAACATGGAGGCGATACTGGACGCTGTCGAAAAATACCGGTTCTATAAAGGCTGAGTGAAGGTTTTGGAGCGCCGCTTTTGCGGCGCTTTGCTTTTTTATAGATAGAAGCAAGGCGATTGCGCCGAAAATTTACAGCCGGTCAAAATAAAAACATCGATTGTTAAACAATATGTGCTTGTTTTTTCGCTTTTGCCGCGGTAAACTATAATAACCCAAAATTATCAAATAAATTACAGGATGTATCAGCAGGAAAGAGAGTTGTCGGTATGGAACTTCTGCTTTTTATACTCAAAAACTGCCCGTACTGCATAGAGGCGCTGAAATGGATTGAGGAGCTTAAAGACGAAAATCCCGAATATTCTGCCGTCAAGCTAAAAATTATCGACGAGCGCACCGAAGCGGAGCTTGCAAACAGCTATGACTATTACTATGTCCCGACCTTCTTTTACGGCAAACACAAGCTTCATGAAGGCGCGGCGACAAAAGATAAAATACGCCGGGTGTTTGACGAGTATATAAAACTTTCGTCGCAGCAAGTGCCGGCTACAGAATAATTCTGTAAAACTTTAAACTTTACTTGACAAAGGAAGTTGCGCGTGATATAATACGCTGTACTGCGATATGCTTTACAGGAGGCGTGGCACAATGATTGAAAAGGCTAAAATGGCCATGCTGCTTGATTTCTATGGCGATGTTCTGACCGAAAAACAGCGCGAAGCTATGGATATGTACTATAACAACGACTTTTCGCTGTCGGAAATCGCGGAAAACACCGGCATCTCGCGTCAGGGAGTTCGTGACCGGCTCCAGAAAAGCGAGCAAATAATAGTTGACCTTGAAAGCAAGCTGCGTCTTTACGAGCGATACTGCGCGAAAAAAGCGGATGTCACGCGCATTGTCAACTTGCTTGAGCAAATTAAAAGGCTCGCGCCCGCAGAGATAAGCGAGATAATTGAGATAGCAAACGGTCTTTTGGATAAATAAGAATGGGTAACGGTATGTTTTCAAGTTTGGTCGATAAAATGGCGGGCGCCCTTAAAAAGTTCAGAAACAAGGGCAAGCTCACCGAATCAGATGTCCGCGAAGGTATGCGCGAGATAAAACTCGCGCTGCTTGAAGCCGACGTCAACTTTAAAGTGGTGCGCGACTTTGTCGCAAAAGTCACCGAACGGTCGGTCGGCGCCGAGGTGCTGGAAAGTTTGGTGCCGGCGCAGCAAATAGTCAAAATAGTAAACGAAGAGCTTGTTGCCCTGATGGGCGGCACAGCGGAAAAACTTAATATATCGCCAAAGCCCCCGACGGTTGTGATGATGACCGGACTTCAGGGCGCGGGAAAAACCACTCATGCCGCAAAGCTCGCGTTCATGCTCAAAAAACAGGGCAAGCGCCCGCTGCTTGTCGCCTGCGACGTCTATCGCCCTGCCGCGATAAAGCAGCTTCAGATAGTCGGCGAGCAGGCGGATGTCCCGGTCTTTGAGATAGGCGATAAGACAAACCCGGTCGAGATTGCGCGCGCAGGTGTCCAAAACGCAATCGACCATGGCAATGACTATGTGATAATCGACACCGCGGGCCGGCTGCATATCGATGAAGATATGATGGCCGAGCTGCAAAATATCAAAGCCACGGTAAACCCCGCGGAGATACTGCTCGTAGTGGATGCCATGACCGGACAGGACGCCGTCAATGTCGCCCAGAGCTTCAACGACATGCTGGACATAACCGGCGTGGTGCTGACAAAGCTGGACGGCGATACGCGCGGCGGCGCGGCGCTTTCGGTGCGCTATGTGACCGGCAAGCCGATTAAATTTATCGGTACCGGCGAAAAGATTGACAAGCTCGAGCAGTTTCACCCCGATCGCATGGCGTCGCGCATACTCGGTATGGGGGATGTGCTGTCGCTTATCGAAAAGGCTGAAGCCGCCTTTGACGAAAAGAAAGCCGCCGAGCTTGAGCGCAAACTGCGCGAGCAGTCTTTCACGCTGGACGATTTTCTTGATCAGTTCAAGCAGATCAGAAACATGGGCTCGATCGAGCAGCTGCTTGGCATGATGCCGGGCATCAAACCGGGCGATATAGACAGCGCAAAAATTGACGAGCGCGCTATCGACCGATTGGAAGCGATAATCCTTTCGATGACGCCCGAGGAGCGCGCAAAGCCGGAGATAATCGGCGCGTCGCGCAAGCGCCGCATCGCGTTGGGCAGCGGCAACTCGGTCGAAGCGGTCAACAAGCTGTTGCGCCAGTTCGAGATGACTCAGAAGATGATGAAACAGCTTTCAAACTCGGCCATGCCGCGAGGATTGGGACGCATAGCCGGCGTAAAGCTGCCAAAATCCCAGAAAAAATCCAAACGAAAGAAAAAGCGCAAATAAAGCACAAACAATTTTAAATTTTATATACACAAAACCGGAGGAATATATTAAATGGCTGTAAAAATAAGACTCAGACGCATAGGTGCAAAAAAAGCACCTTTCTACAGAATCGTAGTTGCGGATTCCCGCTATCCCCGCGACGGCAGGTTTATAGAGGAAATCGGCTACTATAACCCGCTCACCGATCCGGCGGAGATAAAGGTCGACGCTGAAAAGGCAAAGAAGTGGATTGCAAACGGTGCTCAGCCTACCGACACCGTGCGCGCCCTGCTGAAAAAGCAGAATGTCATTGACTAAAAATGACTGACTTAAAACAGGTTTTAAACGATATTGCGGCGGTGCTGGTCGATAGGCCCGAAGAAATCGTGATTGAGGAAGAAACACTAGGTGACGAGGTAACACTCTACCTCAGTGTTGCAGCCGGCGATATGGGCAAGGTGATAGGCAAAAACGGCCGAATCGCCAAAGCTATACGCACAGTGATGAAGGCTGCCGCAAGCACATCCGGCCGTCGCGTAAATGTTGAAATCGTCGACAAAGAGTAAAAGAGAAGGGATACGGCAAATGCCGTATCCCTTCTTTTTAACAGTAGTAGCGCAGAGTATTAGTAAATCATCAGCACCGAATACAGGCGCACTATCATTTCGGCGGCATCCTCAAAAGTGACCGCGGCATTCGGAGCAAAGCGTTCGGTCGCGTCAAACACGCCGTAGGACTGCAGGCAGCGCACCGCCGCGAGTGCCGAGGCGTTTATTTCGCCCTCGTCGCGATAGGCTTGGTACATCCGTACCGGAAGCGCATAGACAGAGGTATAGTTTGTCTCGTATTTCGCTATAATCGCGTCGATTTCGGCGCGCTCGTTTGCGGCAGCGGCGGGGTCAAAAATGTATACCGCGGTATCAATACGGAAAGTCTGGGCTATTTTTTCGCGGTAAGTGCTGTTGAGGCTTTGGTCGTGAGGGTCTTTAAGGATGAAATAAGCTCGGAGCAGCTGCCTTTCTTCGGGTGTTGCAAGGCTGTAGAGGTGCTCGAACTCTTTTTTGCCGAGTATGGAGTAAACGGCAATGCTGCCGTCGTCGCGCGTAAACGAGTATTCGCGCATGGGGAGGATGCTCGGCGAAAGGGAGAGATAGTCAAATCCGCAGATTGCCTGGTCCCGCGCCATCATTTCATAAGTGTAAGAGGAGTTTTCAAGTATTCGGATTGTCAGCTCGCCAGCATAATTTTCGTCGGGCTGCTCGGCAAGTACATACATCGGCGTGTCGGGATAATCGGGGTCTTCAAACGGCCTGTAAAGCGCCGCGATTTCTGTTTTCAGCGCAGGGTCGGTCACAGTGCCAAGCAGATTGTCATGATAGCTGTCGGCGGGGAGCACCTGCGGCAGCAGTGGCGGCACCGTCGCGATGAAATTTGCGTATTCTTCCGAGTCGATAATGCTCGCAAGCTGCTGATATGCGTTGAAGTCGAGTATGTCGCTGACATAATCGAGCAGCATAATGCGCTCGCGCCGGCTGGCATAGGGGTCAAACGAATAAAACGGGAATATCACGCACAGCGGCGAATTTTGCATAAGCGACAGCGAGGCCTCGTCGGTTTTATAGGAGCGATTGCCGGCCGCGTCCACCGTAAACACCGATTTCAGCGAGAAAAAAGCCTCGAGTTTGCGTTTTGCGGGGCTGCTGCCGAGCATATCCACCGTATACTCATAATCTGCTTGCGACAGAATTTGCGGTACGGTGTCGGTCGTGACCAGCTCGTCACGCTCGGCGAGCAGCAGCATCGAGTTGAGCAAAAAGGCCGCCTGTTCGCGCGTGACAGGGTTTTCAGGCTCGATTTTATCTATAAAATCGGTATAAAGCTTTGGCGAGGTCGTCCGATAGGGCGCTTTTATCATTTCCTCCAGCACCTTGTCGGCGCCGGCGGAACGCATCGCCAAAATCCTGCTCCTGACCGGAAGCGGCAGCTCTGCCGAATCGAAAGCAAGCAGCACCGCCTCGATAAACCCGCGCACGGTGAGCACCTTGTCGGCGTCCGGAAACTCGATTTGCGAGTCGGACAGCAGCCGGCGATATTTGACTAAATAGCTTTGGTGATTTTTGTCGGCTCCAACAGCTCCGATCGGGTTGGTCAGGCACAGCGCCGCGATAGCTGCCGCCACAACAAGGCTTATTATCCGCAGCGGTGCCGCTGCTTTGCGTCCGCGCGCGCTGATAAAGCTGAGCCTGCGGATTAGCTGGCGGCCCGCTTTTGACATGGCGGGCGAGGCGGCCGGGGCGGGAGTGTCCGGGCGCTTGTCGCAAACGGAGGTGTAAAGCAGCTCGGCATATTTTGCCGCACACAGCCCGAATCGCGACAGTGCAGTGTGGTCACACAGCAGCTCGGCGTCGTCCCGCACGAAATTGAAAGCCAGCCACACCAGCGGATTGAACCAATAAAGGCAGGAGAGCGCTCCGTAAAAGAAGTTTTTGACGTTGTCCCGCCGGTGGAGATGGGTCAGCTCGTGAGCGAGCACCACCTCGTATTCGCGGCTGAAGCTGCCGTCCGGCAGTTTTGTGGGGCGCAAATCGCGGTCGATTATCACTGCCGGCGAAAACACGCCCAGCAGCATTGATTTGTCGCCCCAATAGATTTTTACCTTTCGCTTTATGCGGTATGCGGCGAGTATAAACTCCGCTTCGTCCAGCACGTCTTTGTCAAGACAAGGCAAAACACGGCGGAGGAGCATCCGCCGTTGTCTTTGGTATTTTATCAGTCCAAATGTCAAAGCGAAAACAGAAACCGCTATCCAAACGGAGTAAACGATAAGATTGTCGGACACCGCCAGCTTTGGCTTTGAAACCAGGTCATAGCCCGGCTCGCTGACGGTATCTATCGTGTCGATTACACCGTACGGACTGGCCGACGACTTGCCACCGGCCTCCCCGCGGCCGTATAATTGCGATTCCGGCTGGCCGGGCAAGCGGTCAAAATCAAGCTCGCCATCGCTTTCCGACGGTATTACATATAACTCGGGTGACTCTGCGCCGCTTATATCAAAAGATAGGGAGGCAAAGCTGTCGAACACGTTGAAAAGTGACAGCCGGCTCTGTGGCAGCACCGGAAACATAAGCCTGATAATAAGCAGCAGCCATATATAATAATGAAAATATGGCGACAGCCTCCGGCCTGCCAGTTTCTTGAATACCAAAATCAGCGCGATTGTGCAACCCGACATTATCGCCAGCATGGCGAAAGTCGAGAGGGCTGTCAAACGACTCACTCCTTATCGATTTCGGCCAGTATCTTCTTTATCTCTTTTATTTCGTGTTCGTCAAGATTACCGTCGCGTACAAGCGCCGCTATGTACTGGGAAGGAGAGTTGTCAAATATGCGGCTTACAAAAGATTTTACCTCGTTTGCAATGCACTCTTCCTTGCTGAGCACAGTCGAATAGCGGTATACGCCGGAAGTGCGGTCGGCTGCCACGGCGCCTTTTGATATAAGCCTTACAAGCAGAGTGCGAATGGTCGTGTAGCTCCACATGTTGTTTTCGTCGAGAGCGCGGACTATTTCGCCAAGTGTCATGCCGCGATCCGAAGTGTTGCTCCACAGCGCCTTCATTATTTCCCATTCGGCATCAGAAATTTTAACGCGTCTCATACGGAATTCCCACTTTCTGAAATATTCTCAATTTGTTTAAAGTGACCGAAAAACCCGTTGTTTTGTATGATTCATAATAACATAAATAACCTTTGAAGTCAAGGAGATATTATTTTATTCCATTTCACAAAAGATTAGTTTGGCGCTGCCGCGGCGGAAATGATGCTCCGAACTTGCAGCTTTCAAGGCATCACATATTATGCCGCAAAGGCAGGGCAAGGACGCTGCTGTCTTATGCTTTACACCTAACCATCACATAACATAGGTAAAAAATTAACATAAGTTTTATATTCGGTATAAAACTTTCTGATAAAATAGCAATAATCTATTAACGAACTACGGAGAGACGACCAAAATGCGTGAAAAAAACAAGAAAATACACGCGCGTTTGTCCAAAATTATAGGCTCTGCGATAAAAATTGCCGCCGCAGCGGCATTCGTGCTGACAGCGACGCTTAATATGACGCTGCCGGTGTCTGCGGCAAAGCAGATAAACGAGACTGTAAGCCTTGCCAATGCACGGAAAAACGAAAGAGGCGAAGGCTATTTTTGGGATAACATCAACGACACGCTCACACTCAACGGGCTGAACATCGACACAACCGACGATTACGGTCTCAAGCTGCCCGACAATGCGACCGTGGTGCTCGTCGGCAACAACAAGATAACCGCGTCCAAAGTGGCGCTGCTCACGACCGGAACGACGATTTTTAAGGGGAGCGGCACGCTGACGCTGACCGCAGGCGAGACCGGCATTATGCTTGCCGACCCCTCAACCCTCGGTAAGGTATCCTTCCTTTCGGGCACATATAAAATATCGACGCCCGGCGACGGGATTTCGTCGGACAAAGTCAAGCTTTACATCTCGGGCGGAGAATTTGAGATAAACAGCGGGGGATATGCCATAAAAGCGCCCTCGGTCGAGCTGAACAACACCAAACTGACCGCAAAAGGCGCGGTGTATTCGGCCGACCCGCTTGTCATCAACAACGCAGCCGTCGAGATAACCGCAAACCGGGACGAGGACGCGCTTCAAACAGGTAAAGAGTTTAGACTCTCGAATATAAAGCTGGTTGCCGGCCCGGACGCGGCCTCGGCAACCGAGGCTGAAGGCGCCGAATACCGGGGCGGTGCATTTGTGAAAACCGCCGCTACACTAAAGATGCGTGCCTACAGCATCGTTTTCGGCGGCAAGGTGCCGGCATGGGTAGACTATGTGGCATTCGGTGTAGCCGGACTCGGTGTCGCCGCGACAATAGCGGTGCCGCTTCTTTTGAAAAGGCGAAGATACCTCAAACGGCTTGAGCAGCTAAATCAAACAAAGTGAATTATCTTTAGAAAAGTCGCATTTGTTGCGGCTTTTTTATGTTTTAAAAGCTAAATGTTTTTGTCCTGTATATTGACAAAAAATAAAAGACGTGATAAAATGACATTGATAAAAAGAAAATACTTCATTAGATATAAACGTTCTGAAGGGATTTGTGTGATTTTATGGCTGACAAAAACAAATTCACCCCTTCGCGCGTGCCGAATGCAACGGAGGATGCCAAACTCCCCGTAAGAAAAAAGGCAATAGGCGGCGTGAGCAGGAACAAGTTGTTCTTATTTATTTTCATGCCGCTGATGATTGTTATTTCGGGCGTATCGGTGTTTTTTTTAATCAAAGCCGTGACCGGCCAGCCACTGTTACCCGTCTCGGGCGGCGAAAACTATGTGTATGTGCTGCCGATGTCCGAGCGGCATGCCGGAAATGCGGAAAAATCAGGCAAAAACCCGTTTGCGGTGACCGGTGTAGGCCTGTCGCCCGTTGCGCTTGAAGGGATAATGTACAACCCGGACGGAACGTCGTTTGCAATACTTAAATCGTCAAGCATGACATACGTTAAAACAATCGGCGACGAAATCGGTGATACCGGCTGGATGGTCGCCGAAATCGGCGAAGACTCGGTAAAGGTAACAAAAGACGAAGTTTCAGAGCTGCTTACCCTTGATGCCGATGCATCCGGCATCAGCATAATCCCCGAGCAGTAAAAAAGTCGGCGGGAAATGTAAAAACAACGTATAATAATACATAAGGATTAATGGTTATGAAAAGGAAATCGCTTCTGAAGCTGACGGCGATATTTGCCGCGGTACTGCTATCTTTCGAGGCGGCGGGCACAGCGGTCTGCTTTGCGCAGGAAGGCGAAAGTTATACCCAGCACACCGTCGGGGCGGGCGAAACGCTGGGCGGCATAGCGAAAAAATACGGTGTGACTGTTGACGAAATCGCGCGTGTCAATGGTATCGACAATGTAAATCTCATAGCCGCCGGAGCTGTGCTGAAGATTCCGTCTGCACAGGGCACGTCTGATGAGCCAAAGCCTGCGGATTCACCTAAAACTGCCGAACCCGCAGTGGTGACGGCTGACTTTAAAGTTGGCGTGCAAAACCCGCAGCCCGAAGTGAAAAGCACCGCAGCGACAACCGTAAAAACATCGGTGACTCCTGTCGAAATAGAAAGTCGCGGCGAAGAGCTGTCCGACGGCGATTACACGAGCATGCTCACGTTTTTCGATACGAAGGTATCTGTATCGTTTGCAAACGCGAGCCTGCTCGATGTTTTAACTGCTTTTGCACAGAGCCTTGGCTACAATATCATCTACAAAGGCGACTCGACAACAAAGATTACCTTGTCCATGAAAGATGTCACTTTGGGCGAGGCGCTTGATTATATTTTAAAACTTAACGATCTTTCGTATATTGTTAAAGACAACACCATAATAGTAGGAGAAAAGGGCGACCTGACCTCGTCGTTTAGCGAGGAGGCCAAAATAACCGAGTTTATCCTTACATATGTGCCTGCCGAAACGATTATAAGGCAGATAAATACGTTCAACATACCGGTGACGGCAACACCGTCGGGCGGAAACGAGTATCGCTTCTTGGCACAAGGCCTGCCCGAAGACCTTGCCCGCGTGCGAAACCTTATCAATATGGTCGACCGTCGCGAGAATGCGGTGGGCGGCGGAACGAAACCCGCGTCGTCTTTCTACTCAATAGAGCTGACCCATATAACGGCGGCGGAATTCCAGCGCGTTTTAAGCGCTGCGTCGCTGCCGTCGGGCGTGATACTGTCAAGCCGTCCGAAAATGCTCTATGTATTCGCAATTCCGGCGGAGTACAGCTCTATAAAATCGATTAAAGCTGTCGTCGACGTTGCCGGCCCGCAGGAGGCCGCAGGTGAAGACGCGGAGAAAATCGTCGAAAAAACTCTTAAATATGTAACCGTCGACCTGATTGAGGCGCAAATCAGAGCCAACGCCGATGTTGAGATAATCAAAATCAGCACCAACAATGCCAAGATGTGGCTGCGCGGCAAATCACAGGGCATCGCCGACGCCGAGAAGATTATCGAGCTGCTTGACAGGTCCGAAAACGCCGCAAAGGACGAAATCCAGCTCGTCGAGAAGTTTACGCCGGTTGTGACCCAGCATATAACCGCAACGATGCTCAGAGACACGCTGTCGCGGCTGGCGATTGATGCCATATCTATCGTGTATGAAGCAAACCCCAAGACCCTCTATGTATATACCACCGACGAAAACCTTGAAAAAATCTATGAACTGATTAAAATAATCGATACGCAGGATAACGCCGGTATCAGGGTTGAGGAGGTGCTCGCACTCTTCAAACCTGTTTCCTGCACATATATATCGGCCGAGCAGCTCAACGACGTGCTGCGCAGCATGGATCTGCCTACCGGTCTGATATTTGAAGACAACCCCAAAACTCTGTATGTATATGCCACCGAATCGGATTTTTCAAAGATTATAGAGCTGCTGAAAATCGTTGACGTCAAGAACAACGAAAACGCGGCGCTTGCGGCAAGCATCAAGAGCATTACCTGCCGGCATATAACCGCCGAGCAGCTCAATACAATGCTCAGGGGCATGTCGCTGCCGACAGGTCTGTACTATGATTACAACCCCTATGTCCTTTATCTCAATGTCAACGATGCGCAGTATAAGGAAATTGCTGAAGTGGCGGCTTATGTCGATACGCTCGAAAACTCAAGAGCCGGCTCGTTCGACATCTACTACATTGACCTGTTATATATAAATGTAGACAAAGCCGTCGAGTTTATAAATCAGCTTGGTCTTGGTCTGGATGTCGTCCGCCTGTCCAGCTCGCAGAAACGCCTGTGGCTGATGGGCGAGTACACAGAGTATCTCAAGGCAAAAGCCGCGATAACGGCGATTGACGTTCCAACCGCGTCGCTCACCTATTCGTTTAAGGCCTTCAGGCTCAACAACATCACCGCAGGTGAAGCAAAGCGGCTTATCGACAACGCCAAACTGCCCAGTGTACTGACTTATGTCCCCTACGGCGACGATAACGGAAACAAGATTGTCATCTACTACCCCAACGACTCTTTGAGAGATATAGAAGATTTAGTAAATAAGATTGATAAAAATGAATATCAGTCAACCTTTACAAAGCTGCTTGAGAGATTGGACAGCAGTCTGTATAGAGATACCACGAACCCGCTTGAGGATCCAAATTATTGGTATAAAGTCAATGAAAGAATTAAAGTATTGAGCCTGCTTTCGGGTGTTGATGAGGAGCATTTTAAAATCTACGATACACTTGTGCAGGACGAGAGGGACAGCACGGTATTTTATGTGGTAATATACCTGGAGGATGTAACCTCTAAGCAGTATGATGACGTTCTTGAAGTGAAAAAGCAGCTGGGCAGCACGACCGGCTCCGGCAATAACAACAAAAACGGCGACGATGAATGTGAAACAGACGCATCCTCAAGCGCCTTCATCATTGATATGGAAGAAATAATGAATTCACTTGAAAACAGTGGTTTTGGTAATTGACAAAAATGTTTGACTACACCTCTGACATATATCCCATACCGCTCGACGACCTTCTGCGTGAGGCCGTCGAGCGAGGCGGGTCAGACCTGCACATAGTGGCAAAAATGCCGCCGGTCATACGCATTTCAAGCGACATGGTGCAGACCGACCACCCGCCCGTACAACCATCGGAAGTTTACAATCTTATCTGCTCGATACTTACCCCTGAACAAGTGCAGACCCTCAAGCGTGAGCTTGAGCTTGACTTTTCATACGCCATACCCGGCGTCGCAAGATTCCGCGGCAACGTCATTTTCCAGCGCGGAACACTTGCCGCGGCGATTAGGGTAGTCCCGTTTGTGGTTCCCAAGCTCGAGAATCTCGGGCTTCCGCAGGATGTGGAGCGGCTTTGCGGGCTTCCTCGCGGACTTGTGCTGGTCACAGGCCCGACGGGCAGCGGCAAAAGCACCACGCTTGCCGCCATGATAGACTACATAAACGAGCATTACGCACTGAATATCGTAACCGTCGAGGACCCCATCGAGTTTCTGCATCCGCACAAAAAATCCATCGTGCGCCAGCGCGAAATCGGCATTGACACGCACAGTTTCGCCCGGGCGCTGCGCCAGGTGCTGCGCCATGACCCCGATGTCATTATGATAGGCGAAATGCGGGACATCGAAAGCATGAGCATTGCTGTCACCGCCGCCGAAACCGGGCATCTGGTGTTTTCGACGCTTCACACCCAGACCGCACCGCTGACAATTTCGCGTATTGTCGACTCGTTCCCGACCGGCCAGAAAGAGCAGATCCGCCAGCAGCTTGCAAACTCGCTTCGAGCGGTCATATCACAGCAGCTCATACCGCATGCGTCCGGCAAAGGCCGCGTGCTTGCGGTCGAGTATATGATAGACACTCCCGCGGTGCGCTCGCTTATCCGCGAGGCAAAAGAGCACCAGCTTTACAGCGCCATCCAGACCGCCCAAAAAGTGGGCATGCAGACAATGGATCAGGCGCTCGTCAACCTTGTCAGATCAGGCAAGATAACGTATGAAAGCGCCTGCGAGTACTGCATCGACAGGCAGGAGCTTGACAGGCTCATAAAAACATCGCTATAACATAGCAACCAACTTTCGGGAGGCAGACAAATGCCCCTATATGTATACGAATCCATTGATAGACAAGGCCAAACGGTTAAAGGCGATATAAACGCCCCCAGTTTCGAAGGCGCACTCGAGAGGCTCCGCGAAAGAGGGCTTGTCGTTGTGGATTTATATGAGACGTCACCGACAGAGCGGCAAAAAGGCATAACGCTTTTCGGCACCAAAAAAGTGACGCTGACCGACCTTGCGATATTTTCAAGGCAGCTTTCAGCGATGATTTCGTCGGGAATCCCCGTCACGCGCGCGATTGCGACGCTTGCAAAGCAGACAGCCAACACCACACTTGCAGATGCGCTCGAAAACATCAGCCGCAACGTCGAGGGCGGCATGACGCTGACCGACGCCTTCTCACAGTACCCGAATATTTTCAACAAACTGTACATATCAATGATAAGTGCGGGCGAGGTCGGCGGACAGCTTGAGGCAACCCTTTTGCGTCTTTCAAACCAGCTTCACAAGGAAAAAAAGCTGCAGGACGAGATAAAATCGGCAACATCGTATCCGAAAGCCATCGGTATATTTGCGCTGTGTGTGTTTGTGGGAATGCTGGTATTCCTCGTACCCACGTTTGAACAGTATGCGGGAGAGGATGCACCTCTTATATCGCGGTTTATCTTTGGGTTGTCTGCGAGCCTGCGCAACCACTGGTTTATCTGGCTGCTTTCGGTAGCCCTTATTATTACGGCAATAGTGATGTTTTTCAAAAGCAAAGCCGGGCATGCGCTTTGGGAAAATGTGAAGTTAAAACTGCCCATATTCGGGCCGATTATTTCAAAATCGGTCATAGCCCGCTTCGCGCGTACACTTGCAACGCTTGTCGACGGCGGCATACCGATAGTTCAGGCGCTGCAAACCGCCGGCCCGACATCGGGCAGCGACTTGATTTCGGCTGCGGTTTCCGAAGCCATTGTCAGAATCGAGGAAGGCTCGAACATCTCCACCCCGCTCGAGGACAGCAGACTGTTTCCGCCGATGGTCACCCACATGATTGCTATTGGCGAGGAGTCGGGCACACTTCCGGCAATGCTGGATAAAATAGCCGAGTTTTTCGAGGAGGACGTGGAAACCGCCTCGAAACAGCTCAGCTCGATGCTCGAGCCCATAATACTCATCACGATAGGCGTGCTGGTCGGCGGCATGCTTATAGCCCTTTATCTGCCCATGTTCAGCGCCGTTATCAACTCCGGGTTGCAGTAACAAACCTTACGGAGAACAAAGGGATATAGCGGATATGAAAGATAAAACCAAAAACCTCATCGGGCTGCAGATTTTTTCAAACGAAATCAGAGCCGTTCAGGTTTCAAACGTGTCCGGCAAGATAAAAGTATCGGCATACGGTTCGGCGCGCCTGCCGGAAGGGACAATTTCGGGCGGCATGATTTCAAAGCCCGAGGTTTTTATGATGTACTTTAGGGAGCTGCTTTCCAAATTCAAGTTTTCCTCCCGCAAAATAATCCTTTCGCTCTGCAACCAAGGCCTTGTTATAAGGCTCGCCAATTTCCCGAAAGTGACCGAAGACAAGCAGCGCAACGTCGTCATGCTGCAAGCCCAAAACTTTATTCCGATACCGCTCAACGAATTGGAGCTTGCGTATTACATAACCGACGAGCATATCCGCGACAGCGAAGGCAACCCGCTCGAGGAGTCCACGATAAGCGCCCTGCTCGTCGCCGCAAAGCGCGACATGCTTGGCAGCATCGTCGACACGATTCAGGACACAAAGCAAGGCTCGTTTGTGGTCGAGGACATTGTCCCCACCGTAACCACCGTCGCGTCTGTGGTGCAGCTTATCGCCCCCTATCACACATACATGGTGATGAACGCAAACAACGACGTAATAAATATACTGATAGTCAGCGACGGCAAAATTGCCATGGCGCGCAGCGTTCAAATCGATGCCACGCTTTCGGACGCCCTCAACAGGTCCGAGCGCATCGACCAGGATAGGCTTGCCGAGCTGGTCGAGCTGATTAAGACCGAGTATTTTTCGTCGGTAAACTATTACCGCATTTCAAACACCGCGGAGGTCGAGGCGCTGTACCTGTCCGCTCAAGCGACCGAGCTGTATTCGGCTCGGTCGGACATTGGCGCGGACCTCAGCATCGACGTTGAAATATTCACCATGGCGCCGTATATAAAAGCCGACGACGATTTTCCTGTCGAAAAATACTCGGCGTGCATCTGCGCGGCGATATGAAGCGATGACAGTCACAACACAAAATCACTGCACCGAGTTTCGGATATAAGGAGATTTACGGTATGTACAGAATAAGCCTGCTGCCGGAAAAATACCGGATTGAAAGGGAAAGAGCGGCACAGCGGCTCGACCTTTTGATATACTTTCTGTTTTTCACCGTAATATGTCTGATTTTGCTGGCACTCGCAACGTTTGTAAGAGCACAGCGTTCGTCCGAACTCGATTCGATTAACTCCGAGGTGGCAAAGCTGCAGTCGGAATTAGATTCGCTTTCGGTGTACGCGCAGAAAAAGGATACCGTCGAGCAGGTCTACAGCAACATTACGGACCTGGCGTCCGGGCTGCCCTCTATGCCTCGCGTTATACCCGAGATACTTGAAACCGTACCAAACAATATAAATATCGGCAACGTGTCGGTTGAGTACGTTCCCCGCAACAATGCAACAAGGATGGAAATATCGGGCGAGGCGCTCGATTATTCCGATGTGGCGGATTGGATAAAGATACTTGACGAGCTTGAGCTGACCGGCGATATATATAACTCATACTCGTCGGGCAAGCCCGAAGAATCGTCGTACAACGTGTCGTTCGAGCTGTCTATTGAGATTCTGGACACATCGGCGGCAGACGACATAGTCTGGGATTTGGGGGAATAACGCGATGAATAGTGCCATGACAACGCTTCGCAAACCTGTTGACAATCGGATTGTCGTTGTTGTATTTATATTTTTAATTTCCGTCGTGCTTTTGGGGTTAACATTTTACACCATAAACCTCACATACCAGATAAACGACACAATTGCAGAAAAAGCCACAATCGCTGCCGACCTGCAGCGTCAGGTCACAAGACTGCGCAGCATCCAGGAAAAAGACGCACAGATAGAGCATGTGGTGCGTCAGGCATACATAAAAATACCGCCCGTACCGGACGAGGCGGGAATAATCGAATATATCAAAAGCATTACCGAAGGCGGGACGCTGACCGGCATCACATTTGATAAGCGTGTGGACAGGAGCGTCGCCACGGAAATGCCCATGACCATCACCGTGATAAGCTCATACGGTGAGATGCTGGACGTGATTTCGGCACTTGCTACCGCCGAAAGATATTTTACAATATCAAGTGTAAATATCGATAAAACCGCGGACGGCGAGCTGTCTTATACCATAAATGCAAGTGCATACTATAATCCAAGCGCCGCTATAAGCGGCTGAAACAACACGAAAGTTTAAACGCATGGAAAGAAACACACCCTTGGGTAATCAAAATCATACAACACGCAGACCATCGGTGCCCTTTTTGGGCAACGTATTGATATCTCTTGGCAAAGCAACACGCGAACAAGTTATCGAAGCGCTTGAAATACAAAAACAGACGCATGAAAAGCTTGGTGAAATTCTAGTTCGGCTTGGTTATTGTACCGAAGAGGATATAAAAAGTGCTCTGGCAATAAGAAGCGGTTATCGCGCCGTATCCCTCAACGAGATTGGCGTTGATATAGCAGCGGCAAGCCTGATCCCCCCCGAAAAAGCGCAAAAACATAAAATCCTCCCGATAAAAAGGGAAAACAACATCCTGTATGTCGCCATGCAAAACCCCGACGACATCATTGCAATCGACGACCTGCAGCTTTTGACGGGATATACGGTCAGGCCGGTAATAGTAAGCGACACTGAACTTTCTGCCGCTATAAATAACTATGTAAACTCGGCCCACAATGTAACCATTTCAGCGGAGGAGGATGAGATCGAAGAAGAGGAGAATGAACAGGGCGGCGACGACGACAAGCCTGCTGTAAATTTTGTCAACCAGATGATCGAATCCGCGGTGCGGTCGGGCGCAAGCGATATACATATCGAACCGCAGGAAAAATACTTGCGCATCAGATTCCGCATCGACGGCGTGCTGCATGAGGTTATGCAGGCGCCAACAAAAATGCAAGCCTCGATAATCTCGCGCGTGAAGGTTATCGGCAACATGGATATTGCCGAGCGCCGCGTTCCCCAGGACGGCCGCGCGACGGTCAAGGTTGAACAACAGGTTATCGACATGCGGATAGCGTCGCTGCCCGGCGTTTACGGCGAAAAAGTCACAATCCGCATGCTGCCCCGCAACACGAGAGCAATAACTATTAACGAACTTGGTTTCACGCCCGAAAACGAGAAGATCATACGCGAGGCGTCGGATATGCCCTATGGGTTTATACTCGTGACGGGGCCGACCGGAAGCGGTAAGTCAACGACGCTGTATGCGCTGCTGTCGCGGCTCAACCGCGTGGACAAAAACATCATCACGCTCGAGGACCCCGTCGAGCGTCGGTTTGCGGGCATAAACCAGATCCAGCTCAACAACCGCGCGGGCATGACATTTGCATCCGGACTTCGTTCGATACTCCGAAGCGACCCCGACATCGTGATGGTGGGCGAGATACGCGACCTTGAAACGGCGAAAATCGCGGTGGAATCCGCGCTGACCGGCCACCTTGTGTTCTCGACGCTGCACACCAACGACGCCGCGTCGACCGTCACGCGTCTTGCCGAGATGGGCGTCGAGCCGTTCCTTATCGCCAGCTCGGTTATATGCGTCGTCGCGCAGAGGCTGGTGCGCGTGCTGTGCCCGAGCTGCAAAAAGCCGGTCACATACCGCAAACGCGAGCTGCAGCGCATGATACCCGACTTCCCGTTTGACCCCGGTACCGACGACGACGACCAGGTCACAATATACCATGCCGACCGCTGCTTGTCGTGTAACAACACCGGCTATCGCGGCAGACGAGGCGTGTTTGAGATAATGAAAATCTCGCCGCAAATCCGCGACATGATACTTGCCGGAAGCCACGCGCCCGAGATAAAAGAGGTCGCGATTGAGGAGGGGATGACAACCCTGCGCGCCGACGGGCTGCTCAAGGTGAAAACAGGGGCAACCTCGTATGAGGAGTTACTGCGCGTAATCGTATGACGAGAATGCACAAAAATGCCAATCACCAAGCAAATTGTATTAGACAATGTACTAAATTTTTGAAAAGTCTTAAAAAAACACTTTGCAAACCGACAACAATGTGTTATATTAATGTGTTATATTTCTGATAACCAATAAATTATTAATTTATTAAATAAAGGAGAGGCACATAGCCATGTTGAACTACTTAAGAAAAAACAAAAAGGGTTTCACCCTCGTCGAACTGATGGTCGTCGTGATCATCATAGGCATCCTCGTAGCAATAGCGATCCCGATTTATAATTCTGTAACAGCATCTGCCCAAGAAAAAGCGTGCAGAGCTAATATGCGTACTATCAAAGAAGCTGCTGCAGTTTATGCTGCTGATCATGATGGTGAATATCCAGCGAATGCTGGTGAATTAGATCCTTATCTTGAAGGTGGTGTCAAAGCGCTTACTTGTCCATCAGGTCCACCAGAGGGCTCAAATGAAGCGACTTATATTATTACATTTAGTAAAACTGAACCCCCTACTGTAGAATGTCGCAACCCTCATCATAATCCCAACGGTCAAAATGATTCCAACGGTGATCAAGAGTAATTAATTTAATATTCATAATATTATCGTTGCAACTTATAAAAGGCGAGGTTTGCCCTCGCCTTTATTTAATAAACCCAGGGCAAGACCACCATACAACCTCACATGCACGGGAGACTCATTTTGGAAACGCTTTTGTGGCTTTACATATACTTTGTCATATTCGTAGTCGGACTTTGCGTCGGCAGCTTTATGAACGTGCAGATTTACCGGCTGCCACGCGGAATCGGCACGGTAAAGGGCCGCTCGTTTTGCCCCGACTGCGGGCACACGCTGCACGCCCGCGACCTTGTCCCGCTGTTCAGCTACATATTCCTCGGCGGGCGCTGCCGATACTGCCGGGCGCCCATCTCGCCCAGATATGCCGCCGTCGAGCTGCTCAACGCACTGCTGTGGGTGGCGTATGCGTATAAGTTTATGCTGCACCCGCTCACCATGGTCGCACACTTTGTTTTCGGCTCGTCGCTTTTATGCATAATCTTTATCGACGCCGCGCACATGCTGATTTTCGACCGGTTTAATGTCGCCATCGCCCTCTCGGGCGTCATGATAGCGGTGGACAAGTTTTTATGCGGCAATGCCGGGCATCACCATCATCACCACCACCTGTTCCCGCAGGATGTGACAATTGTCGACCGGCTCATCGGCGCTCTCTGTGTCAGCGGGCTGTTTTTGCTCATCGCGATAGTCTCGCGCGGCAAGTGGATGGGCGGCGGCGATATAAAGCTGACGGCGGCGGCTGGACTTGTGCTCGGCTGGAAAAACATGCTCGGCGTGCTTTTTATCGCCTCTGTCGCCGGCACAATAGGCTCGCTTATAATAATGGGAGCGCAAAATGCGCGCGCGGCGCGCAGCCCCGTATCACAGAGCAGAGCGGAAACGGCGGCAGGGCATCCCCCCGGCGACAAACTCGACCAAGCGGCGGCAAATAACCCCGGCCATGATGCTGCGGCGGACACAGGCGGCGAGGACGGAGAGCCGGCCGGGCATGTCGTGCCGTTTGGCCCCTATCTTGCCGGTGCGATGATTTTAATGTCGTTTTTTGGCACCGAGATTATAGATTTTTACCTAAAACTGTGCGGTTTTTAGCCTGCGGGCGGCAAGCAATCAATCGCTGTGAACAAAAATATAAGGAAATTCAACTTTCCTCTTGACAAATCGGCTCGACGGTGGTATAATATACAGCGTTGAGCCGAGCGAGAGTGGCGGAACTGGCAGACGCGCACGTTTGAGGGGCGTGTGGATAACACCGTACGGGTTCAAGTCCCGTCTCTCGCACCACAAAGGTGGAATGCTTACTTAAAGCATTCCACCTTTTGTTATTTTCATTTAATAAGCCTATAAAATGCCTGTCAAGTCAGGTAAATTGCTCTTTCGCAACGACGCATTCTACAAACGCCAAAGAACAACTTTTCTCTAAAATGCGAAACGAAAATGCGAAATGAAAAAGCAGGAGTTTTCCCCCTGCTTTTTTTGCTGTAAAAACGCGCATGCTAAGTTTTGCTTGAAATAACGTGCCGGCTGCGGTATAATGGGATAACATAAAAACGGCGGGGTGAAAGGCTTCGCCCCCAATGCAAAGCAGAGGCTC
>Ga0209537_1000629_pt1 | contig 42829 bp, 34 predicted proteins | sample BioPla4DNA1_FD_187698 | JGI IMG/M metagenome (GOLD analysis project Ga0209537, IMG submission 187698) | Biogas fermentation microbial communities from Germany - Plant 4 DNA1 (SPAdes) (version 2) | ecosystem: Engineered > Bioreactor > Anaerobic > Digestate | place: Bielefeld, North...
CAATCCTTTCCCGCTAAAAAATTCAGCAATTGACTTTTCCACTACTTCTCGAAAGGAATTAACTATGATTTCATCGAATATTGATTGCATAGAAGATCTCACCTCAGAGTACTTTGTACTCGTCCGACCGGGACGGTGAGATCTTCTTCTTTTTTTCTAAGCCGATTTCCTGTCCTACAGTAACTTTACACTAAGTCGAGGCAGGAAAAGCAAAATTTCCAGCGAATACAATATACTGACCTACTTACTAATATATAAATTCTAAAGTTCAAGGAGGAGATGGGAAATGAACATGTTTTGCTTTCAATGCCAGGAAGCAGCTCAGGGAAAGGGGTGTACCGTTAAAGGTGTCTGCGGAAAAACCCCTGAAACTGCCCAGCTGCAGGACCTGCTGATTTATGCTCTGAAAGGACTTGCTGATGTTGTGGTCAAGGCAGGTCTGGATCCAGCTGGACTTGGTGCTGTTAACCATCAATTGATTGACGGCTTGTTTATGACCATTACCAATGCCAACTTTGATTCTGACGTTATTGAAGCCGCAATTAGAAGTGTTCTGGAGGTTCGCGATCGGCTGCGGGCAGAAACAAATGCACGAAATCTGCATGATGCCGCTACATTTTCTGTCACTACCCGCGAAGAAATGTTAGGACAGGCAAGTTTAGTAGGCATCCTGACGACTAAAGATGAAGATGTGCGCTCTTTAAGAGAATTGATCACCTATGGCATTAAAGGTATGGCGGCATATGCTCACCATGCTGTCAATTTGGATCGGGAAAAACCGGAGATCTACAGCTTTATCTATAAAGCCCTTGCTGCTACCCTTGATGACAGTTTAGGTGTTGAGGATCTAATCAATCTGACCATGGAAACCGGCAGATATGGTGTGGAAGTGATGGCTTTACTAGATGAAGCCAACACCAGCAGATATGGCAATCCAGAGATGACAGAAGTTAATATCGGTGTGCGGAATAATCCGGCGATCTTAATTTCTGGTCACGATCTGACTGATTTGGAACAGCTGTTGGAGCAGACTGAAGGTACTGGTGTAGATGTGTATACTCACGGTGAAATGCTGCCGGCCCATTACTATCCTAAATTTAAAAAGTATGAGCATTTCGTCGGTAACTACGGCAATGCATGGTGGCAGCAGCTGTCAGAGTTTGAATCTTTTAATGGTCCAATTCTGTTTACCACCAACTGTATTGTACCTCCAAAGAGCGAAAGCGTGAAAGCGAGAATCTTCACAACAGGAGCAGCAGGTTATCCAGGCTGCACTCATATCGAAGCTGATGCTGATGGTAACAAGGATTTTTCACCAATAATTGAGCTCGCTAAAACACTGCCTGCACCGAAGGAAATTGAACAGGGGACAATTGTTGGTGGATTTGCCCACGCTCAGTTGTTTGCCTTGGCAGATCAAATTGTTGATGCAGTGAAATCAGGTGCGATCAAGAAATTCTTTGTTATGGCAGGCTGCGATGGTCGGATGAAATCCCGGGATTATTACCGTGATTTTGCGGAAAAATTACCAACAGATACAGTAATTTTAACAGCAGGATGTGCGAAATACCGCTACAATAAACTTGATCTCGGTTTTATTGGGGATATCCCAAGAGTATTAGATGCGGGACAGTGCAATGATTCTTATTCATTAGCGGTTACTGCTCTCAAACTAAAAGAAATTTTTGAGCTGAATGATATAAATGAGCTGCCAATTGTTTATAATATTGCTTGGTATGAGCAAAAAGCGGTAATTGTTCTGCTGGCTTTATTATACCTTGGTGTGAAAAATATTCATTTAGGACCAACCCTACCAGCGTTTTTATCTCCCAATGTAGCCGAGGTCCTGGTTTCAAAGTTCGGTTTGAGCGGCATTGGCACTGTTGATCAAGATCTGGAGCTGTTTTTAGGTTCAGTAGAGTAAGACTTTCCTGCGGCAGTCAAAAAAATTGCTGGAAAAAGCAGGAATTGCCTCCTCAAACCCGAATAATAATTATTAGTTTCAATAGCATGTTCGGTAGATTAGCGGCATTAACCATCAGCGTCTCGTTGTTAGACGCTGATGGTTTGAATAAAACTACTGTATTTGAGGAGGTAATCAAATGAAGAGTCTAAAAGGAACGAGAACAGCAGAAAATTTGCTTAAAGCGTTTGCAGGAGAGGGTCAAGCTCGTAACCGCTATACATACTACGCATCAATTGCAGACAAAGAAGGTTACAAGCAGATTCGCAACATTTTCTTAGAAACTGCAGACCATGAAAAAGAACACGCAAAAAGATTCTGGAAGCTCCTGCTGGCTGGATTTGATGGTGAGCTGCCGGTTGAAGTTGAAATTACCAACGCTTCCTATCCGGTAGATCAAGGTGACACCTTAACCAACCTGAAAGCTGCTGCTCGCGGTGAAAATGATGAGTGGTCACACCTCTATCCGCAATTTGCTGACATTGCCGAAGAAGAAGGATTTCCGGAAGTAGCAGCTGCTTTTAGAGCAATTGTTGTTTCCGAAAAAGGACACGAAGAAAGATTCTTAAAGCTTGCTGAAAATATCGAGAAGGAACAAGTCTTCAAGAGAGGAGACAAAGTTCTCTGGAAGTGCGGCAACTGCGGCTACCTGCACGAAGGTCCAGAAGCACCCAAAACCTGCCCGGCATGCATTCATCCGCAAGCCCACTTCGAGCTGTTCACCGAACCCTACTAATCCAAAAGCTAATACAGCCATTAAGCATAAAAAACCCGCTCCTGTTTTCCAAGAGCGGGTTTTTAATAATCTAATTTACGAGGCGTCAGCTTTCCTCAGCTGGATAATTACGCCCTGATCGTGCAGGTTGCGGTCGTGAATTACTGTTGTAGAGCATGCTAATTTATTGGTGGAATGGTCATAGGGGACTGAAACATCGATGGTGAACTCATGATTATACAGTTTTTCCCGCACTGTTTTTTGGATATGTCCAACAATTTCGTGGTTGCGGATAATGAAATGTACCGGTCGTTCCAGCGCTTGGCTTAAGCGGATACCTAGAATATCCTCTGCTTTAGGATTCATCTTAATTACGCGGTTATACATATCGGTAATTACAATTCCGTCGTTGATGCCTGCGAGAATTGCGTTCATCCGCTCCCGTTCAATTTCAATCTCATTGAGAACGTCCTCCAGCTCAAAGCGGCTGTTATCTAGGGTTAAAGCTAGTTCGGCCTGAGCCTGGCGGAAAGCTGTTATATCATAGCCGTAGAGTAAGAAATGGTTTTCTGGCTGATTCAGTTTGATGCCGTGGCAGCTGACAATAATTTTGTGATCGTTTTTCACAAACTCAAGTTCAGCAGCGATCCTAGGTTCACCAGCAGCTAGGCGCTGCAGCAGATCCCCAATCTTTGCCGGCTGTTCACCGCTGAGATAGGACTGGAGCATTTCGTTTTCGTTTAACCCCAGTAGAGTTTTGGCAGCTGTATTAATTTTGGTTAACCGGCCGGTTAGATCAACCTGCATTATCGGCAGCTCGATTGCTTCCAACTGGTACTGCAGCAGATCGAGGTCTGTCAGCAGCTGAGTGTTATCCTGTTGGAGTTGGGCAAGTTTTTCCTGCAGCAGTTGATTATCTGAGGCCCGCTCCATTAAAGCTGCGTCTTGCTGAGCAATTTGTTCTTTGAGAGCTGCTAATTCGGCTGTCAGGTCGGAGGTTTTCTGCTGTTCGCTGGTGAGCTGATCGATCAGCTGTTTCCGTTCGCTGCTGCAGGCTTCAGTATGCTGCTGATACTCTGCCCTAATTTCATCCGCAGTGGTGTGGGCAGCTGCCAGCTGCTCCTCAAGTTCTTTGATAGCATCATCTCGCTGGTGGAGTTCGGTTAGGTCCTTAACCCAAACTGCATAGCTCTTACTTTCTGAATCAAAAGGAACGAAGTGGACGATTAGGTTGCGCGGCTGGCCATCAATGCTGATTACAGTTTCAATTTCCTGTACCGTTTGCTCTTCACTGGCTTGAGCAGCAGCTTTAAGCAGTGCTTCCGGATCTTGGCAGTTTGTTCTGACAAATTCAGTGAGAGTTTCAAGGGTTAGTTGGTCCGCTGGAATGTGAACTGCGTTCTGCACAGCGCGATTGTGGAGGTGTATTTGGTGCGAATCAAGAAGCAGTATTGGGGTAGGGTTGTGATCCAGCAGGTTGATGATATCCGCTGTGCGCTTTTCCGTCTCTGCTACTTTAGCGACAAGTTCGCTCACATCGTTTAAGAATAGGAGCTGGCGGTTGACCTTCTCGTTGACAATTTCTTTGGCAACTTGGACTGCAGCATAGCATCTTTGCATGCGGCGAACTTTGATTCTTACTATGCGATCAAGAGTTTCTTGCTGGCTTTGTTCTAAAAACAATCTGATTTCTTCCTGGTCATCTGGATAAAACAGTGCTGAAAGTACATCCTTAAATTCTAGGTCCTCGGCTTTTGTGCCGGTGAGGACTGCAGCAGCCTTGTTCACTTTTTTGATCCGCAGTTGGTGATCGAGTTCAATAATGGGACAATCAGCAGCTTCAATGAGAAACTGGGTCCCGGTTAGTTCTGCATCAAGGAGATCCTTTTCAGCATTGATTTCATTCAACCTCTGCTGGAGCTTGAAACTGGCGCCTATGATCCCGGCAACTGTCACAATCCTTAAGAACAGGTCCCAGAATCCGGGATAGTACAGGTTAACGAAAAAGCTGCTGTCTGCAATTAGAATTGTGCTCCTAATCGTGGCGATCAGCCAATAAATAACTGCGATTAGTCCGCCCAGCTTTAAAACACAGAACCGGTCAAATTCTTTCACTTTGGTTTCCTCGGTCGACATTGCAAAACCCCCATTCCAAGAAATGTTAAATACTTGTATATAGATTATTCATTATTCTTCAGGAAAAACCTTTTTCAAGATTGTGATAATCTGTAAATACAAGGAATTCAGGTTTGAAATGCGAATATTACATGAATATAACATTACAGTTATTTACTTTTTTGGAGGCGTTAGAAGTTATGGATAAGGTTATTCATCTTGGGATTGATGTAGGATCGACTACCGTCAAGATCGTGGCGTTAAATGATCAGCTCAAGCTTGTGTTCAGCGACTATCAACGCCACTATGCAGATATCAAGGAAACGGTAATCTCGATGATGCGTGCAGCCTATACTCGGTTCCCCGAATCAAAGATAACGATTATGTTTACTGGTTCGGGTGGGATTGGCATCGCCGAGAGCTTAGCTGTGGGATTCACTCAAGAAGTAATCGCCTCCACTCAAGCGATTGAACGATTTTATCCCCAGACGGACGTTGTGATCGAATTGGGAGGAGAAGATGCCAAGATTACTTTCTTTAAAGATGGTCTTGACCAGCGCATGAATGGCATTTGTGCTGGCGGCACTGGGGCATTTATCGACCAGATGGCATCCTTACTGAAAACAGATGCAGCTGGCTTAAATGAGCTGGCCAAAAACTACAAAATCATCTATCCAATTGCAGCTAGATGCGGTGTTTTTGCCAAAACTGACGTGCAGCCCCTTTTAAACGAAGGAGCTGCTAAAGAAGATATTGCTGCGTCAGTATTAAACGCAGTAGTGATCCAAACAATCACTAATCTGGCCTGCGGCCGCCCGATCCGAGGCAATGTCGCTTTCCTAGGTGGGCCTTTGTATTTCCTGTCTGAACTGCGCAGGCATTTTATCAGGGTACTCAATTTAAAATCCGACCAAGTAATTCTGCCTGACCATCCCCAGCTGTTTATTGCTTTAGGTGCGGCTTTAGCATCCATTGGCACTGAACCGGTTGCTTTTGCCGAGCTGATCAGCAGAATTGAAAATCTGGATGCAGAATCTTTAAAGGAAACACCAAGATTGAGGCCGCTCTTTGCTGATGAACAGGAATGGACTGATTTTAAGATGCGGCATGATCAAAATAAAGTTGCCAGACAAGATTTAGCGGGATATGCTGGAAAGTGCTTTTTAGGCATTGATGTCGGATCCACCACTACTAAATTGGCTTTAATTGGAGAAGATGGCGCACTGCTTCACACCTATTACAGCAAGAACCAAGGGGATCCTTTAAAAACTACTGTGAGTGCTTTAAGAGAGCTGTATCAAGCAATGCCTAACGCAGCGCAAATTGTCAATGCGGCGGTAACCGGGTATGGTGAAGGGCTTATTCAAGCAGCCCTAAAAGTGGATATCGGGGAGATTGAGACAGTAGCCCACTATAAAGCGGCTGAGTTTTTCTGTCCCGGCGTTGATTTTATCTTGGATATCGGCGGCCAGGACATGAAGTGCATGCGTGTTAAGGATGGCGTGATTGAACAGATCATGCTTAACGAAGCCTGTTCATCAGGCTGTGGTTCGTTTTTAGAAACCTTCGCTGAATCTCTCAATATGGGTGTTGAGGAGTTTGCCCAAGAAGCATTGTTTGCACCGAACCCGGTTGATTTGGGCTCCCGCTGCACCGTGTTTATGAATTCGCGCGTAAAACAAGCGCAGAAAGAAGGAGCATCAGTAGGGGAAATTTCTGCAGGTTTGTCATATTCGGTAATAAAAAATGCTTTGTTTAAAGTTATTAAACTAAAAAACAGCGAGGAGCTGGGCAATAAAATTGTGGTCCAGGGTGGAACCTTTGCCAATAATGCGGTGCTCAGAGCCTTTGAACTGCTGGCCGAGCGGGAAGTGATTCGGCCAGATATTTCCGGAATAATGGGTGCCTTTGGAGCTGCGCTGCTTGCAAGGGAGAGATTCCAGCCGGAACACCAAACCAGCTTGTTAACATCTGAGCAGCTCGAGCACTTATCGGTCACTACTCGCCATACCAGATGTAAACGGTGCGGGAATAATTGTCTGCTGACCATTAATGATTTTGGTGGTAATGACCGATATATATCAGGAAATAGATGTGAGCGGGGACTTGGCAGAGAAAGCTCTGGGTCCGAGCTGCCAAATATATACCGCTACAAATATGAAAGGCTGTTTCAGTATCAACCTCTTGCAGAAAGCGATGCCCAAAGAGGGGTTATCGGGATTCCCCGAGTGCTGAATATCTATGAAAATTATCCATTTTGGTTTACTTTTTTCACTGAGTTAGGATTTGCTGTAAAGCTGTCTTCCCGGTCCAGCAAAGCTATCTACGAAAAAGGAATCGAAACCATGCCGTCTGAAACTGTTTGTTTCCCGGCAAAATTAAGTCATGGTCATATTGTTGATTTGGTGGAGCAGGGAGTGGACACGATCTTTCTGCCCTGCTTAACCCACGAACAAAAGGAGCAGCCGCAGGCGGATGACCATTTTAACTGTCCGATTGTAACATCCTATCCAGAAATATTAAGCAAAAATGTTGTCTTACTCCGGGACAAGCAGGTCAAAATGCTTCATCCGTTTCTGCCTTTTGATCATAAAAAGCGGTTAACCCAGCGGTTGTGGGAGGAGCTGAGGGATTACCAAATTCCCTATGGAGAAATCGCTCAGGCTGTAGACCGGGCATGGCAGGAGCAGGAGCACTTCCGCCGCGATATCCAGGCCAAAGGTGAGGAAGCTCTAGCTTGGGCCAATGAGAATCAGAGATTTGCCATAGTATTGGCCGGCAGACCTTACCATATCGATCCGGCAATCAACCATGGAATTCCGGAACTGATCAATCAGCTGGGAATGGCGGTATTAACTGAAGACTCGGTAGCCCATCTTGGCAGTGTGGAGCGGCCTTTGCGGGTTGTGGATCAGTGGGCCTACCATTCCCGCCTGTATGCAGCGGCAGCTTTTACAGCGGAAGAGGATCTCGTTGAGCTGGTGCAGTTGAATTCGTTTGGATGCGGATTGGATGCAGTCACTACTGACCAGGTTCAAGAGATTCTGGAGCAGCATAGCAAGCTGTATACGGTATTAAAGATTGATGAAGGCCACAACCTTGGGGCTGCTAGAATTCGGCTTCGCTCCCTCAAAGCTGCCCTAACCGAAAGACAGCGAAAAGGATACCAGCGGAAAAAGGGTGAAGCCAAGTATAAAAGAAGTCTCTTTACTAAAGACATGAAGGAAAGGCACACTATTCTCGCCCCTAATATGGCACCAATCCATTTTGAACTCCTAGAAAAAGCTTTCGCTCTGTCGGGGTATCAGATTGTAGTGTGTCCTGCAATTGATTATGAAGCTGTTGATGAGGGACTGAAATATGTCAATAACGATGCGTGCTACCCGGCAATTATAGCTATCGGTCAGTTGGTCGCTGCTTTAAAATCAGGTAAGTACGATCCGGATAATACATCGGTTTTGATTACCCAAACGGGCGGAGGCTGCCGGGCTACAAACTACATTGGGTTTTTGCGGAAAGCCTTGGTTGATGCTGGTTTTCCACATGTACCTGTTATCAGTTTAAACCCCAAAGGATTGGAAAAAAATCCCGGCTTTAAAATAACACCGGCACTGCTGCACCGGGGAATGATGAGCCTGGTTTATGGTGACCTGCTGATGAAGGTTCTGCATCGGGTACGTCCCTATGAGAAGGTGGCAGGCTCTGCCAATAAGCTCTATCACAAATGGATGGAACGTTGTAAAAATGCCCTCAACAGCTTGTCGGTGAAAAAATTCCGCCAAACTGTGTTAGAGATCATTCGTGATTTCGAAGCATTTGAAATCACTGATGAGGAAAAGCCAAAAGTCGGGATTGTGGGAGAAATCTTGGTGAAATACCATCCTACTGCTAATAATGATGTGGTGCGCCTAGTTGAAGACGAAGGTGCTGAGGCAGTAGTCCCCGATCTCCTTGATTTCTTGATGTATTCAGCGTTTGGCTTGGATTATCGAGCGCAGTATCTTTCCGGCAGTAAAATTGAACAAGCTGCTTCCAGATTTGTAATCAAAGTAATGGAGCTGTACCGCACCACTTATCGCAATGCTTTAAAAACCAGTAAACGCTTTTTCCCACCTCATCCGATTTACGAAACAGCAGATGCTGCTAAAAAGATTCTTTCCCTTGGACATCAGACCGGTGAGGGTTGGCTCCTAACCGGTGAGATGGTTCAGTTAATTGAACAGGGCGTGGAAAACATTATCTGCATGCAGCCGTTTGCTTGTCTGCCGAATCATGTTACCGGGAAAGGGATGATGCGCGAGCTAAAGCGGGTGTACCCAAACAGTAATATAGTAGCAGTTGATTACGATCCCGGTGCTAGCGAAATTAATCAGTTAAACCGGATCAAACTGATGCTGTCAGCAGCAGTGAAGAAGCTGACAGGTTAATAAAAAATTCCATTGGAGGAATCTTTCATGAAGCAGGCGGATCAACACAAAAGTGCCTACAGCAGCAAATTTGTTTATTTGGCGATCAGAGCGGCTTTGATTTTGGCAATTCTCTCGATTCTAATCAATACTTATGTCTTGTGGAACGTATATCATAAGCGCGACAGCGGAGAAGACCCCGCTGTAGAAGCGGTTGCTGCCCTTGGAGGAGATCTCAGCAGCCGTCTGACCGGTATCGAGCAGCGCTTAGTAACGCTTGAACTCAAAATTCAAGCGCTGCCACAGGACGAAGTTGATTTGACCGAGTTTATCGCTGCATTAGCCCAAATCAACGACTTAGAAGTTCAGTTAAATGAATTGACTGCGGCAGTATCCAAGCAGCAGGAGCAGTCAGATATGTTAGCAGCAGTGATTTTCGAACTGCAGCAGTCGATTACTACGATGCATGCTGCGCTTCTGGCAGAACTAGCTGAACTAGAAGTGGTGATTGTTGAGAGATTAGAGAGCTTGGGCGAACAAAAGGCTGCTGGTGCAGAGCAGGGAACTGCTGTTTTTACGATCCGCAGGGGTGACTCGATTTGGGCATTGGCATCCCATATAGAAAACCCACCCAGTCAAGAGCTGATCGATCGCATCATCGAGGTTAACAAGATTGACGATCCAAGAAAACTGCAGATCGGACAGGTAATAGTTATTCCCGGGAGCTAGCCGCTGAGGCTAGCTCTTTGGCGGATCTGCAGGCCATCCTTCCTGATTAATGCTATACTTGAAAGGACTGTTTAAACTTGTGCAGCAAGGAGTAATGCTATGAAATTGTATAAATACGATCTTCATGTTCACACCAGCAGCGTCAGTCCCTGTGCCCATGTTGCGGCAGAGGAGGTAGTCAAGCTGTATCAGCAAGCAGGCTATCAGGGGGTAGTGATCACTGATCATTTCTGCGAGCAGTTCTTTGAATCGCTGCCGGCATCCTCGTGGAGGGATAAGGTACGGCAGTATTTAGCCGGATATTTAGCTGCCCGCGAAGCAGGAGAAAAACTGGGCGTGGATGTTCTGCTCGGTATTGAAATCAGACTGGCGGGTAGTGCCAACGAATACCTGGTGTATGGGGTGACTGAGGAGTTTTTGCTGGCCCACCCCCAGCTGTACAATCTACAATTAGCTGAGCTGTATCAGCTGACTAAAGCTAATGGGATGCTGCTTTATCAAGCGCACCCATTCCGTCCCTATATCGAGAGGGCAGATCCCAAGCTGCTCGATGGTGTAGAGGTGTTTAACGGCAATCCACGGCATCAGTCCCAAAATCACTTGGCTTTGGCTTTTGCCGACACACACGGATTGTTAAAGATTTCGGGATCCGATTTCCATCAGGTTGTTGATCTTGGTATCGGTGGTGTAGTGCTGCGGGACAGGGCAGCGAGCAGCCAGGATTTAGTAGAAATCCTCGCAGCTGATCAGATCGAACAGTTGATTACTAATCCGCTGCCGGAAGTTTAGTCTAACTTTCCGGCTTTTTGGCAGGAAACCGAGTTGCGATTGCTGAAATGTATAATGCGGTGATTAATATCATTTTATTGTAAGGAGCGGAAAGAATGGATAAATATGTAATCGGTGTCGATTTTGGAACCGACTCAGTTCGTGCTTTAGTTGTGAATACACGTACAGGCAAAGAGGAAGCATCAGCAGTCTCGTACTATAAAAGATGGGCCCAGGGTTTATACTGCGATCCTGCAAACAACCAATTCAGACAGCATCCCCTAGATTATATCGAAAGTCTGCAGGAATGCATTACAGGTGCACTAGCCCAGCTGCCCAAAGAAGTAGCTGATCACGTTGTGGGAATAGGAATTGATACAACCGGATCCACACCATGTGCTGTAGATCAGACCGGTACGCCATTGGCACTGCTGCCAGAATTCAGTGAGAATCCAAACGCCATGTTTATTCTCTGGAAGGACCATACTGCAGTTCAAGAAGCGGCTGAAATTAATGATTACGCATGGAATCATTCGTCCATCGATTATACAAAGTATGTTGGCGGTATTTACTCTTCAGAATGGTTCTGGGCTAAGATTCTCCACATCTACCGCCAAGATCCTCAGGTCAGAGAAGCAGCCTATTCCTGGGTTGAGCACTGCGACTGGATGCCAGCTCTGTTGGCGGGTGTGAAGTCAGTGGAGGAGATTAAACGCAGTCGCTGTGCAGCTGGTCACAAGGCGATGTGGCATCCTGAGTGGAATGGACTGCCGAGTGAAGAATTCTTCACTGCCATCGATCCGATAATGGCTGGTGTAACTAAAAATATGTACACAGAAACCTATCCAGCAGACGAGCTGGCTGGTGTTTTATGCGAGGAATGGGCAGAGAAATTAGGATTGAAGCCAGGTATTGCTATTGCAGTAGGTGCCTTTGATGCCCATATGGGTGCGGTTGGCGGCGGTGTAACAGATCGAGCTTTAGTTAAGATTATGGGTACCTCCACTTGTGATATTATGGTTGCTTCTTACGATGTGATGCAGGATAAATTGGTGCGCGGTATCTGCGGGCAGGTGGATGGATCAGTCATTCCAGGCATGGTTGGCTTAGAAGCTGGTCAATCTGCTTTCGGAGATGTTTTCGCTTGGTTCAGAAATGTGCTGCTCTGGCCGCTGGTGAATGCTGTCGAAGGAACAGTTTCGCCAGAAGTGGTTGAACAGATTTCTGATCAAATTTTGCCGCGCTTGACTGAAGCGGCCGAAGCTCTGTCGGTTGAAGATACCCAGGTTATCGCTTTAGACTGGCTGAACGGCAGACGCACTCCAGACGCAGATCAAGCTTTAAAAGGCGCTTTACTTGGTTTAAACTTGGGCTCAGATGCACCGAGATTGTTTAGAGCGTTAGTGGAAGCGACCGCCTTTGGTGCCAAAGCTGTAATTGACCGCTTTGTTGAAGAAGGCGTTGAAATTGATGAAGTGATCGCTCTAGGTGGAATTCCGAAGAAAAATCCTTTTGTGATGCAGGTAGCTGCTGATGTATTCAACATGCCGATTAAAGTTACCGAATCAGATCAAACTTGTGCTTTGGGAGCTGCCATGTTTGCTGCAGTAGCTGCAAAGGTTTATCCGAATATCCACGAAGCGCAAAAGCAGATGGGAACTAGATTCAGCGAAACTTATCTGCCCAGGCCTGAACAGGCAGCTAAGTATCAGGAAAAATACCGCAAATACTTAGCAATTGGCGGCTTGCTTGAAGATACTTTAAGAAATTTATAAGGATGGATGTTGGATGCTGAAACAATTACGTCAAGAAGTCTTAGAGGCTAATTTAGAGTTAAATAGGAAGGGCTTAGTGGTTTACACTTGGGGTAATGTGAGCGGGATTGACCGCGAGCGGGGGTTAGTGGTGATCAAGCCGAGCGGTGTGCCATATGGCGAGATGACCGCAGACCAGCTGGTTGTTGTTAACCTTGATGGGGAAGTGGTGGAAGGCGATCTGCGGCCTTCTTCCGATCTACCCACTCATCTGGAGCTTTACCGCAGCTTCCCCAATATTGGGGGCGTTGCCCATACCCATTCCACTTATGCCACTGGATGGGCTCAATCAGGTATGGAGCTGCCGTGTTTAGGCACAACCCATGCAGATCACTTCTACGGAGCTGTGCCCTGCACGCGGCCTATGACCCAAGGAGAAGTAGAAGGTGATTATGAGCTCAATACTGGTAAGGTGATTGTGGAAACATTTGCAGACAAAGATCCAGATGCGATTCCTGCTGTGTTAGTCAGCCAGCATGGACCATTTACCTGGGGTAAGGATGCAATGGATGCAGTGGTCAACAGTGTGGTACTGGAAGAATGCGCTAAAATGGCCAGTGTTACCTTTGGGGTGACTCAAGGAATTAAAGCAATTCCCCAATACCTACTTGATAAACACTATCTGCGCAAGCACGGCAAAGACGCGTACTACGGGCAAAACTAAAAAGCAAGTAAGCAGCATCTGTGCTAAGATGCTGCTTTAATCATGCCTGTCTTGACGAGCCGTTTAACTACATAAGCGGAGCCAAGCAGTTTGATCATGTCTACAAAGATAAACGGAGCCACTCCCGCCCCGACAGCTTGAATCAAACTGTAATCTAGTACCACCATCAAACCGATCACACCGGTGGTATAAATTAAGAGCAGTCCCAGACTGAGACATAGGAAGATGGCGGGAAAAGTGCGGAATTGATAGCGGCGTTCAAGCCATCCCAATAGATAAGCACTGAGCACAAATCCCCACAAAAATCCAGCGGTGGGTCCCCAGAGCATTCCCAGACCTCCTGAGTGGCCAGAAAATACCGGCAGTCCCACCGCTCCTAAAAATAGATAGAGCAGTTGACTCCAAGCGCCATCCCGCGGTCCCAACAAGAATCCTGCAGACAGGGTAAAGGGAATCTGGAGCGTGATCGGCACCACTGATAACGGGATTGGGATCGAGACCAGGGCTCCCAGAACTGTTAAACAGGCAAATAATCCAATATAAATTAATCTCTTTGCGGTCACTTTTAATCATCCTTTGCTCAGCTTTGTCTCCGTACAGTGACATCGGCTGCCAATAATTTGTGCTTTGTTCCATCAGGTTTCTCAACAATTAAAGCGCCATTATCGGCGATATCGAGTGCTTGTGCCCGGTATGTTGCCTGGTCAGTAACCACCAGCACCTCTTGACCAAGCAAACTGGTATATTTCCGTACCAAATCAAGCAGTTTCAGGTGGGTACCTTGGACAAAGGGGTAGTAATGGCTGTTGAACCGAGCCAAAAACTGCTGCAGCAGCACTTGATTATCGAGTGGATCATTTATAAACTCTACCAGAGAACCAGCGGTGGGCTGGATTGGTTCTGGCAGGGTTGGAGCAGGTTGGTTGGTGTTAATTCCGATCCCAACGATGATGTAGTTACCGCTGGAGCTGATTGATCCTTCTGTAAGAATTCCAGCAATTTTTTTGCCGTTAATCAGAACATCATTTGGCCATTTTAACTCTGCTGCCAGTCCGTAGTGCTCCCGGAGTGTTTCCACGACAGCTATGCCGGCCAACAGCGTAATTTTCGCTGTTTCAGTAGGCGGTAGCTTCGGCCTGAGCAGAATAGAAAAATATAGACCACCAGTCTGAGAATGCCAGATACGACCGCGCCTACCCCGGCCTTGGGTCTGCCGTTTCGCAGTGATTACCAGACCTTCGCTAGCTCCCTGCTTGGCATAATGCTTTGCTAAATCATTGGTGGAGGTGGTTTCCTCGACAGTGATAATCTGGTTTTCTATTGTGATCACTTCCTTTTCCTCATCATAGAAAATGCAGTAAAAAATGTCAAGAATTGGCTAAAGGCAGGAATTTTAAGTGTTAAAAGCCGAATATGTAAGGGAGCAGAAAATCTCGGTTTAAGTGTAAGGTGGGATGCAGGAAAGCAGAATTTAGCTGTGGAATTATATACTGGAAGGGACAGAAAAAAGAGGAAGTCGAAGATGATACAGCGTTTTAAATCTTTATTTGAAAAAGTTCTACCGCGGTTTGCAGTTAACTACCCATGGATTGTACTGATTGGGTTTTTAATAATCACCGTCTTTTTTGGTTATCAGCTGACAAATTTATACATTGATACAGATGTAACAAAGCTGACCACAGGAAGTGAAGCTGAAACCCGGGCTATTGAAACTGCAGCCCGCGACTTCACTGTTGGCGATCCTCTCTACTTGATTTTGCGGGGAGATATGAATGATCCGCTAGTTCTACAGCAGGCAGCTGATCTGATCGCAAAAATAAGGGAAGTAAATTATGTATTTGAAGTAATCAGTCCTTTCGACACTTCATATTTCGGATTGAGTGGTTTTCTGGTTCAGTCTCTACCCGTTGCCCAGCGAATACCGACAACGGCTGCTGAAGTTCAGCAGTTTCGCCAGCGGTTGGCTCAAAGTCCTAATGGAAAACGCATGATCAGTGAAGACAGCGAGGCTATGCTGGTCGAAATTTATATTATTGGCAGCTACACCAGTCGGGGAAAGCAAACGGTTAAAGAGTTGGAACAGATTTTATCCCAAGAGTGGGGACCAGATCAATTTAACTTCACCGGGACTGCGTATATCACCCATGAGATGGATCAAAGCATTAAACGCGATGCATTCCTGTTATTTCCCTTCGCGGCATTGATAGTGGTTGTAGTCTTGATTCTCAGCTTCCGGAGCTGGCTCGGCTTTTTGATTCCGGGAGCAACAGTCCTCACCGCGATGGTAATCACTATGGGACTGATGGCGTGGCTTGGCTATTCAATTACGCTTGTCAGCGTGATCATGCCAGTAATCCTAATTGTAATTGGTTCTGCTGATGGGATCCATATTTTACATAAGTATCAAGAGGAATTGGAATTTAACGCTGGAAGTAAAAAAGAGTCGATTCTTTTAGTGATGGAGGAGATGATTCCTCCCTGCACCATGACATCCTTGACAACAGCTGTCGGTTTGATTTCGCTGCGCACTTCGACAGTAATACCGGTAAAAGATTTTGGCACTTTTTCCGGCTTTGGTGTGATGGTTGCTTATCTCTTTACTGTTCTCGGCATCCCTGCATTGCTGACAGTTTTTCCTGAGCCGAAAATGAAGCTCAATAAGGCTAAGGAAAATTCATCTTGGGATATAATTCTATTGAGGAAACTGGCCAAGTGGGTTATGAACCACAGCCGTGGAGTAGCTGTGGGAGCAGTGGCGATTTTGGTTTTAGTTGGATTTGGTCTTACCCAAATTACGGTTGAAGCAAATATTGCCCGCTATTTCCGCAGTTCAAGTCCTGTAGCCACAGGTCTGCGCGTCTATGAACAGTATTTTGGCGGCTCCCAGCAGGTATTAATTGTGGTTGACACCCACCAGCCTTCTGGTGCTTTGAACCCCGAATTTTTGCCTTTAATCGACGAATTAGAATCATATGTCCGGACAGTTCCACTAGTAACCCATACTTCATCTATGGCTTCTCTGGCTCGGGATTTTAGTCCTGATGGGGAACTGCATCCCAGTCTAGTTCCATTAGCCTATCAGCAGCTTCCAAGTAGTCTAACCAGCGTATTTGTGAGCCGCAGCCAGCAGCAGAAGGCTATGATTTACGCCTGGCTGGAGAGCTCGGCAACTACCCAGCTGGCTGATACTTTGGTGAAGCTGGAACAAGGATTGAAGGAACGACTGCCTGATGGGGTTTCAGTTACCGTGTCTGGCCTGCCAAAAATTGTCCAGCACCATATGCAGCGTTTTTCAGAAAGTCAAGTTTCAAGTGTTGTCTGGTCAGTTTTAGCTGTGTTAGCTTTTCTGGTGCTCTATACCCGCTCCTTCAGCGAGGGATGTGTTTCTATGATTCCGCTGCTGTTTACCATCGCAGTTAACTTTGGGATCATGGGCTGGTTTGGCATTCCTATAGATGCTGCAACAGTGCTGATCGGGTCGATTGCCATTGGATTAGGTATTGACTATTCGGTTCATTATATCAGCCGGGTTAACAGTGAGGTTAATGCTGGTCGCGAACTGGCGGACGCGTGTGAAGTGGCTATCAGTACAGCCGGTCGAGCAATTGTAATCAACGCTGCGACCTTAATTGCGGGATTTATGATTCTCTGTTTTTCTACATTTGCTACTTTGATGGTTTTTGGTGTGTTAATGGCTTTAGCAATGGGCATCAGCTGCATTGCAACCGTAACGGTTTTACCCGTTATGCTGCAGATATTTAGAAATAAATTCTCAAGGAGGGTTTATAGTGATTGATTTAAAACAATACGAAGTGTGGTTTATCACAGGCAGTCAGCATCTCTACGGAGATGAAACCTTGCAGCAGGTTGAAGCACATTCAAAGCAGATGGTTGATGCTTTGAATCAATCTGAGCAGATCCCCTGCCGCATCGTTTTCAAACCGGTTCTGACTAATCAAGAAGCGATTACAAAGCTTTGTTTGGAAGCGAATAGTGCGGAAAACTGCATCGGCTTAATCACCTGGATGCATACTTTCTCACCAGCTAAAATGTGGATTAACGGGTTAAAGCGGCTGCAGAAACCTTTTGTGCATCTGCATACCCAGTTTAACCGCGATATCCCATGGCAGGAAATTGATATGGACTTTATGAATCTCAACCAATCTGCCCATGGGGATAGAGAATTTGGCTTTATTGTTACCCGCCTTGGCATCGACCGTAAAGTTGTTGTTGGCCACTGGCAGGATCCTGAAGTTGAGCAGGAGTTAGCCGGATGGATGCGGGCTGCTTTAGGCTGGCATGAACTTCAGAATGTCAAAATTGCTAGATTTGGCGACAACATGCGGGAAGTAGCTGTTACTGAAGGCAACAAAGTTGGATCTCAAGTTCAATTTGGTTTTGCAGTTGATGGCTATGGCCTTGGCGATTTGGTTGAAGTACTCAATCAGGTTGAAGAAAATGAAGTTCAAGAATTACTAGCCGAGTATGACCGGACCTACCAAATGATGGACAGCCTCAAACCAGGCGGAGAGCACCGGGATGCTTTAGCAGAACAGGCTAGACTTGAGCTGGCAATTGAGAAGTTTCTCAAGCAGGGCGGCTACACCGGCTTTACTACAACTTTTGAAAACCTCCACGGCTTAAAGCAGCTGCCTGGATTTGCTGTGCAGCGGTTGATGAACAAAGGCTATGGATTCGGAGCGGAAGGTGACTGGAAAACAGCTGCTCTGCTTCGGATGATGAAGGTAATGGCGGCTGGATTAAAGGGCGGTACTTCCTTTATGGAAGACTACACCTACCACTTAGAGCCAGGTAAAATGCAGATCTTAGGTGCCCATATGCTTGAGGTTTGCGAATCTATTGCAGCTGATCAGCCTGTGCTAGAGATTCATCCGCTGTCAATTGGGGGTAAAGCGGATCCAGTCCGTTCGATTTTTACAGCGCCTCCTGGACCAGCAGTTGCTGTGACTCTGGTTGATTTGGGTCACCGCTATCGGATGATTGTCAATGAAGTAGAAGTTGTTGAACCGGAAGATTTACCAAAGCTGCCGGTAGCCCGGGCTCTGTGGGTTCCCAAGCCGGATCTGAAAACAGCAGCCGCGGCTTGGATTTTAGCCGGTGGAGCTCACCATACCAGCTTCAGTCAAGCCCTGACTGTCCAAAATATGGTTGACTTCGCTGAAATTGCAGGAATTGAGTGCTTGGTAATCGATGATTCCACTGACTTGAACCAGTTCAAGAAAGAACTGCGCTGGAACCAAGCTTACTTTGGATAATATCGGTGAAAAATAACCCCTTGACCCAAGGGGTTATTTTATTGTGCAGGAAAATTATGGCTTTGTGAAGAATTTTCTCAATAACGGTTAAAGCTGGGGGGTTTAGTGGTGCAGACAAAGATTGGAATTAGTCAGGAACAAGATGCAAAAACCGCAGTTGAACAGGCCTTAGCTGGGTGTATATCTGAATCACTGCTCTCCGATTTAACGATTATCTTTTTCGCTGGCGATTATAAACTGCAGGCTGTCTGGGAAGCATGCAGCAATGTGCTGAAGGGGTCTCCATTTATCGGAGGAAGAATCGCTGCCATTTTTACCGCTGATCAGGTTTACCAGCAGGGTGTTGCGGCCTTATCGCTGTATGGAATCAGTGCCAGAACCAAACTGACTGCCCTTGATAATGAACAGGCTTATAAGGACGGGCAAAACGTCGGACCAGCTCTAGCCGACAGCAGTGAACGCTCTGGTGCTGTACTGATGCTGCCTCCAGTAGGCAATATAAGAATATCAGCTTTGATTCGCGGAATTTATGCTAATTTAGGCCCTAACTTTCAGTATTTTGGAGGTGGAACATCTGGTCAGTTTACTGAAGCTGGATTTACCTACGAAGGTCTGGCTGCAGCTTTAGTTAAGGATGTTTATTTTTCTCACAGAGTTGGCCACGGGTGGATGCCCTTTGGTGAACCAATGCTTGTTACCCGGGCTGAGCGGAATCGGATCTATGAATTAGATGGACAGCCGGCTGTAAAGCGCTATCGCGATGTAATTCAGCAGGTACTGGACCAGGATGTGGATATTACTGATCATAAATATCAGTTAGGCATTCCCTGTGGCCGCGGCGAGTATGTTGTTCGCGACGTTATTCGTGTTGAGGATCAGACTCTGGTGTGCATTGCTGAAATCCCGCCGAAGTCACTGGTGAGCTTGATGACAACAAGTCTTCCAGCGCTCCCGGCGATAGCGAAACGAATCACTGAAGAGGCGTTGACTCAGCATCCAGCACCTCAATTTGCCATTATTTTTGACTGCTGTTCCAGGGAGCATTTACAAAAAGAAAATTTTCGTCATGAATCGCAGAATATCTACCGGGTATTAGGGGAGCTCCCGACCCTGGGTGTATTATGTTTTGGAGCGATCAACAGTCCCTTTGGAGTTCCCTTGTATTACAATAAAGCTCTGTCTGTCACTATCGGGGGTGAAAGCAGATGATACCGCAAGCATATGAGCTGCTGTTGATAATGGACCTTTCTGCTTTTGATAGTGAACTTCCTAGTGAAGAGCTGTTTCAACAGGTAATTGAAAAGGCCGGTCGCTTGCTGGAGGTTCAAAAATTAATTCTTAGTTTAGATGATCCGGTCCTTAGAAACTGCAGCGGCTGTTGGGGGTTTATGGCCCATGAAGATCCCTGTGCTGCGGTTGGGAATCCGGGTGCAAACAGTTTTCTCCACCGCTTTATTAACTCAATAGGCTATTTGTATATGGAACAAGCGGAACCGCTATCGATTCAGAAGCGGCGGTTATACACCATTTTTGCCCGCAGCCTTGAGGATGCCTTATCTCGGAAGCAGATTAAGGAGTCGCTTCGGCTTTCAGAAAAGAAATACCGTGATATTCTGGCCAATATGCAGGAAGGGTATTATGAAATCGATCTGAAGGGCAGAATTATTTTCTGCAATCAATCGTTGTATGAACTGCTGGGATATGAGATTGGTGAATTAGCGGGCATTAATATGCTTTCTATCTGTGAAAACCGCCGTAAAGCCTTTAGAATCTTTCGGGAGGTTTGGGAGCAGCAGTCATCAAAGCGGATTAATACACTCAAATTGAGGCGGAAAGATGGCTCGATCTGTTATGGAGAGGCGTCGATCAGCCTGATTCAGAACAGCACCGGGGAAATAACCGGGTTCAGCGGATTGGTCCGGGATATTACCGAGCGAATTCACTATCAGAAGCGTTTAGAGTTCCTCAGCATGCATGATGTGCTGACTGGGTTGTACAACCGCCGGCATTTTGAAGAGCATATCGTTAAGCAGCAGGAAGCTAGGGACTATCCTATTTCGGTTATTGCAGCTGATTTAGATGGGCTGAAGATTATCAATGACAGCATGGGCCATCCCTGTGGTGATCAGATTCTGCGCTCATTTGCTAAGATTCTTAAAGACTGTGTTGGAGAGCGGGGGGTGGCAGCTCGCCTAGGCGGTGATGAATTTGGAGTGATTCTGCCCCGGTGCAGTGATGAACAGGTGCAGGGATTAATCCGCAGGATTCGCGCTGCAGTTGACCAGTACAATCGAGAAAATCCGACTCTGCCTTTAAGCATTTCCATGGGCTGTGCCACCGCTGAAGATGGGACACTTAGCTTAACTGAACTTTATAAAATTGCTGATGATCAGCTGCTCCACGATAAGCTTTACCGGAGCGTAAATATGAAGTCAGAAATCGTGAATATTCTTATGGCAGCCTTAGCAGAACGGGATTATGTTACCCATGGACATGCGGCTCGGATGGAGGCAATCTGTGAGGCGATTGCCAAAAAAATGCAGCTTTCCGAAGCGCAGCGGGAAGATCTGGCACTGCTGGCGAAAGTGCATGATCTCGGCAAAGTAGGTATACCTGACAGTATTCTCACAAAAAAAAGCAGGCTGTCGGAAGCTGAAAAGAAAATAATGAGGCAGCATCCAGAAAAAGGTTACCGCATTGCTACATCTTCTCCACATCTAGCCGGTGTTTCGCGCTTAATTCTCTGCCACCATGAGCGCTGGGATGGCAGCGGCTATCCCTTGGGGCTGTCAGGAACCGAAATACCAGTTGAATGCCGCATTCTAGCGATTGCTGATGCATATGATGCTATGACAAGTTATCGTCCTTACCGCAGCCAGGTAACCCATGAAGAGGCTATAGCTGAGATCAAGGCTAATGCAGGCACTCAGTTCGATCCAGAGCTGGTTGAAATTGCGATCCCAATCCTGGATGAGCTTTACAGTGCTGCAGAGCAGGGGAAATGATTTACGGACACAACGAACGCTCTAGTTGCGACTATTGTTAGCGGGAGGGATCTTGGTGTATCTCGCTAAACGCCGTTTTTTACTAGTACTGATTGCAGCCTGTTTGCTCACTGTTGGTTTTGTGCTGACCGCAGATCAGGCTAATGCGGAATATCGGATTAATCCGTATTGGTACCGCATTATCGGTGGAAGGCCTAATTATGATGTAATAGTTGTGAATCGGATACGGGAAAAAGAAAGTCCAGTCTACTCAAGCTTTCTTTCGATCCCGGTTATTTATGGTGTTAACGATCGAGATCTTTATGAACAGCTGAACCGCATGTTCTATGAGGGCATTATTCATTTTGATCATGAAATCGAATCTAACACTCATAAGTACCTTGAAAGGATGGCAGTACCTCCAGGCCAGATACCGAAATATATTACAGAAGTAGATTATCAAGTAAATTACAATTCTGGTGGAATTCTTAGCTTAACGGTCAGTTTCAGCCATTACCTGGAAAAGCATCAGCAGTCAAGGTTTATGGAGACGGTTAATATAGATCTGACCACCGGTAGAATTATTGAGTTTGCAGACTTGTTTACAACTGAACAAGAACGGGGGGTACTGCTGAGGGCGATCAACCAGCAGATTAAAGCAAACCCATCTGCTTACTTTGTCAGTGAAATTAGTGCCCAGGATTTAAGTAATATTCAGTCTTTTTATATCACAGAAAACCACATTATTGTCTATTTCGATTTAAATGTGATCGGACCTTATACGACTGGCATTCCTGAGTTTGGGTTGGAATTAAGCACAGCGGTAAACGAAATCAGACAATATTATGAGGGACAATGATTATAACTGATAAGCTAACAAATGATATTTGACAACTGCTAATGATTATGATATTATTTATCAACAACCAGCTAGAACATGGAAGGTTTCTCGTAATATTTGACAGGAGGTGTACCGCTGCGTCAGAGAGGAGTAAACATGATGAGAAAACACCTGGTCAGTGAATGGTCCGTTGGTGAGCATTCTGGTCAATTGGCGATTGTTGGACACTCGGAGGGAGATCTACAGATCGCGTTGGAAGTTGCCAATCAGTCCGGTCAAGGGACAATTCAGTTTTTATGGGGAGAAAGTGAAACATTAGTTCAGGGAATTACTGAAATTTTAATTACTAAGCATGGTGAACTGAAAGATGAACTGATTGTCGGAATTGCCCTTTCGCGCTGTGGCAGTATCCATTTTGGTTGGAGTCCCTTTGATGATGATGAATGTGCTTTAATGCTCAGTCAGGATGAGGAGAAAATTACAATAGCTGAAACGCATGCGGTAGAGTTCTTTAGGTGGTTGCGGAGAAGTTTGCAGTTGATCGGAAGAATCGTATCGTAACATAGCTGCAGGAGGAAATTGATGGTGGAATCTAGGTAAACAGGCCTTGTTCTCTCACAGGAAGCTGATGGGAAACAAGGCCTTTTTGTGTTATAATTAGATAGCAATTATGGATATTATAGATGCTGATATTCGGTGGAGAAAGGAGCAGTCTAATGAAAGTTACAGTATTAGGAGCTGGACGCTGGGGAGCATTTCTTGCCTGGTATCTTAACCGTCTCGGCCATCAAATTATGATCTGGGGCAGGGCTGCATCAGTAAATTTTGCTGAGCTGATGGAGACCCGCAGGAATGAGTATTTAACCCTCCCTGAATCAATCCAGATGACTACAGATTTAGCAGCAGCAGTTAACTTTGGCAGCGTCATCGTCATCAGCATTGCGTCGCAAAACTTAAGGCAGTTAGCACAGCAGATCAATCAATTTCCAGTAGCGGATAAAACTTTTGTGTTGTGCATGAAAGGACTAGAAGAGCACAGCGGCAAGCGCTTAACTCAGATTATAAACGAGGAAATAACCCAGCCCTGTCAGACCGCAATATGGGTTGGTCCCGGACATGTCCAAGATTACATCAACGGTATTCCCAACTGCATGGTAATCGGATCTGATAATATTAATACTACTAAAGGTTTAGTTCAGGAGTTTGGGAGCGAATTAATCCGCTTTTATTACGGCCAAGATTTAATCGGCAACGAAGTTGGGGCGGCAGCTAAGAACGTAATTGGCATCGCTGCAGGCATGCTTGATGGACTTAATTACAGCAGTTTGAAAGGAGCCCTTATGGCCCGGGGCGCCCGGGAAATATCTCGCTTGGTGCGGGCGATGGGCGGTAATGAATTAACTGTCTATGGTTTAAGCCATCTTGGCGACTATTCTGCTACCCTGTTTTCGCCTTACTCCCACAATCGAGCTTTTGGCGAAGCCTTTGTGCAAGGTAAAAGCTTTGATAAGCTGGCTGAGGGTGTCTCGACAGTGAAGGCGTTAATGCATTTGGCTGAAAAATATGAGATAGAACTGCCGATTTGTGAAAGCATCGATACAATTATCAACAAAAAGAAGGATGCTAAAGAAGTTCTGCTCAACCTTTATCTGCGGCCGATTAAGTTTGAGTTCTAATGGCGAAAATCAATGTAAATGATAGTTATTATCAACAATTGCTAGTTATTGGCAGAAAACCATCCATTTAAGTAAATCTGGCTACTTGTATATTTCTTAGTTATTTACTAAGATTTACTTAAAATGGTAAAGGAGTGGGGCTATGCAAGTAACTAGCGATATTACTTTTGTTGGAGTTTTAGATCCGGATTTAGAAATTTTTGATGTTGTGATCCCAACAGAGTGGGGTACCACCTACAATTCCTATTTAATCAAAGCGGAAAAGCCCTGTCTAATTGATACTGTTAAAGCTGATTTTGCTGATGAGTTTCTTCAGAAAGTAGAACAGGAGATTGCTTTAGATAAAATTGAATATTTGGTTGTTAATCATACAGAACCGGATCACTCTGGTGCTGTGGGTGCACTGTTAGAAAAGGCGCCGCACGTTAAAGTCTACGGCACCAGACCGGCGATTCAGTTTCTGCGGGAACAGGTTAAGCGAGATTTTGCCGCGGTAGTAGTCAGCCATAATGACACTCTAGATTTAGGCAATAAAACTCTCCGGTTTATCAGTGCGCCGTTTCTGCACTGGCCGGATACAATGTTTACTTACTTGGAGGAGGATCAAATTCTCTTTACCTGCGATGGCTTTGGCAGCCATTACTGTGACCCAGATGGGAGAATGTTCGCCAGTCAAATCGGGGATCTTACTCCCCACGTGAAATATTATTATGATTCTATAATGAGTCCTTTTAAGCCCAAAATTTTAGAAGCTGTGGAAAAGGTGAGGCAGCTGCCGCTGAAAATGATAGCCACTGGTCACGGTCCAATTTTAGATCAGGATTTCTGGAAACTGGTAGATCTGTATGAGCAGTGGAGTGGTGGAGAGCCAAAGGCTAATCCCAGAATTGTGGTCGGCTATGTAAGCGCTTATGGGCATACCAGGCTGATGGCAGAGCTGATTGCTGAGGGGGTAAAGAGTGAAACCAAGGAGGATGTGGTGCTGCTAGATTTTGCCAACGATTCTCCGCATGTTGTCAAGACGGCGCTCCAAGAGTTCGATGGCTTGATCATTGGCTCACCGACGATCAATGCTGACGCGGTTGAGCCGGTGTGGCGAGCGTTAAGCTATGTCAGTGCGATTACTGCAAAAGGCAAATTAGCGGCAGTGTTTGGTAATTATGGCTGGAGCGGAGAAGCGGTCGGGTTATTAGAAAACCGGCTGGAACGCATGCGCTTGGCATTGGTTCAGCCGGGATTGAAGATCCGGTTTGGTTTATCGGAACAGGATCGGGAGCAGTGCATTGAATTCGGCAAAACTTTTGCCAGAGCATTTATCAAGGAAGCCCAGCCTCATCTAGCATAAAGCAGCGTAAGATCAGCCAAGCGTGCCCCAATTTGATCGGTAAGAGCATCGGGGCTGCAGCGCCAGCGCCAGTTTCCGGAGCTGGTTCCAGGGATGTTCATCCGGGCACTGCTGTCTAAGGATAAGATATCCTGCAGTGGAATTACCGCAAGCTTAGCTGGAGAGGCCAGTGCAGTTCTGATAAAATCCCACGCGATATCGGTACCATCACTCCCTAAATAGCGGCGGGTATAATCCTGCACTTCAGGAGCAGCGTTTTGATACCAGCCGACAGTGGTGTCATTGTCATGGGTACCGGTATAGACCGCACAGTTGCGGGAATGGGCATGGGGACTGTGGGGATTGGGCTTTAATGCTTCGAAGGCAAACTGGAGCACACACATCCCCGGCAGGTTCCACTGTTCCCGCAGCTGAATAACTTTATTATCAATAAAACCAAGATCTTCAGCGATAAACGGCAGCGTGCCGAGTTCACTTTTTACAGCAGTAAAAAAGTCTGAGCTTGGACCGGGCATCCACCTGCCGTTTATCGCTGTTTTATCACCATATGGTACCTGCCAATAGGCAGAAAATCCCCGGAAGTGATCGATCCGGATCAAATCCACAAGCTGAAGCAGCATTTTGATCCGTTTCAGCCACCAGTCAAACCCTTCCTGATAATGTACTTCCCAGTTATAAAGGGGATTGCCCCACAGCTGACCGGTTTTGCTGAAATAATCGGGAGGCACCCCCGCAACAAATTCCGGCATCCCCCGCTGATCCAGGAGAAACAGCTTCGGCTGTGCCCACACATCAGCGCTGTCATGGGCGACAAATAGAGGTAGATCGCCAATGATAGCGATTCCTTTTTTGTGGGCATAATTTTTCAGCTGCTGCCACTGCCTGAAAAAGATAAACTGGGCAAAGATCTGCTGCTCAATCTCACGCTTAAGTTTCTGGCGCCAGGAAGCTAAGGCGTCTGGTTTACGCACAGCAATCGTTTCCGGCCAATTGACCCAGCTGACTCCCGTGAATTTGGCTTTCAGAGCCATGAACAGGGCAAAATCATCCAGCCAAAATCTGTTAGCCCTGTAAAAACTTTGGTATTCGCTGTGGATGTTGGTTGATTCCAGCTTTTGAAAATTAGCGTAAGCTTTGGTAATCAGCTCATGTTTGGCGGCAGCTGAGCCAAAATCGATACTCTTTAACTCAGCCTCACTAATCAGCCCATCCTTGTGCAGCTGCTCCGGACTGATTAGATAAATGTTTCCGGCAAAGGCGGAATAGGGGGCATAAGGGGAACCGAAATAGTCGGTAGGACCTAAAGGCAGAATCTGCCACAGTTTCTGCTCCGCTGCCTTGAGAAAGTCGATAAATTGGTAAGCACTTGGCCCTAGATCGCCAATTCCGAATTGATTGGACAAGGAGGTGATATGCAGCAATATTCCACTTCTGCGTCTCTCAGTCATGATGGACCTCTTTCATTTCTTTTCCCCTTAGTATTGCCGAATTAAATAAAAAAAGCCGCTGGTCAGGTTAAACTTTGACCAACAGCTTTTCCAATTCGTAATTTGGCAGGGGTGGACTGAAATAATAGCCCTGGACTTCTCTGAGACTGTGCTGATCCAAGAAATGCAGCTGCTCGAAGGTTTCCACTCCCTCGGCGATTAAATTTAACTGCATCAGGCGAGCCATGTTGATGATTGTTTTGACAATTACTCGATCCCGGTTATTTGTGGTAATTTCCTCGATAAAGCCTTTATCAATTTTTAAGGTATCGATAGCGATTTGGCGGAGATGACTTAATGGTGAATAGCCGGTACCGAAGTCATCTATTGCGATTTTAACTCCCCGAGCCCGCAGTTTCTGGATTTTATTGATTACTGCTTCAACATTCAGCAGTTGACTTTCTGTGATTTCTAGTTCAAGGTATCCTGGATCGAGCCCGGTTTCCTCAAGAATGCTGAGCACCTGTTCACAGAAGTTGCTTTGGTTAAACTGCGTAACAGAAATATTTACCGATAAGCGGCTTAAGGTACAGCCTTGATCCAGCCAGACGCGAAATTGCTGGCAGGCAGCTGTTAAAATCCACTCACCCAAAGGTACAATCATCCCAGTTCTTTCCGCCGCCGGTATAAACTCTAGCGGGGGAACCATGCCAAGTTCGGGATGATTCCACCTTACAAGTGCCTCTACACCGATAATGCGTCCTGAGTCAAGATCGATCTGGGGCTGATAGTGAAGCAAAAACTGGGATTTAGCGAGGGCATCTTTCAGAGCTGACTCCAGCTGAATACTGCGCATAGTATGCAGCCCAAACTCAGGTGTATAGTACACCAGTGAGCCCCGGCTGCCCTGTTTTGCCTGATATAAAGCAATGCTGGCACACCGGATCAGAGCATCTACTTCAGGCTCGCTATCAGATAAGCGGCAGATTCCACCACTCGCTGTGATTGCAAATCGGTGGCCGCTGATCTCCATCGGCGCTGCAATTTCCTGCTGTAGTGTTTGGCAGAACTGCTCCAGCTCCACTTCAGAGTTCCGCTTAATTACGATCACAAATTCGTCTCCAACCAGCCGAGCGATAAAATCGCTGGATGTCAGCTCCGCGCGCATTCGTTCAGCAATTTGGCACAGCAGTTGATCTCCAAAGTCCCGGCCTAAGGTATCGTTAATCACTTTGAACCGGTCGAGATCAAGCACCATTACCGCTAAGATCCTGTCTGGATTATGTTTGAGGATTGCTTGCTGCAAGTGTCGGTATAAAAGGATGCGATTTGGCAGCTTTGTGAGGGGATCGTAGAACTTTGCTTTTTCTGCTGACTGTTGAATCCTAAGCTCATTGGTGACATCCCGTATGATTCCGTGAATTCCCACAACTTTTTTATTGATTATGATAGGAATTGCGGTCATTTCTGCATAAAGCTGTTCGCCGTTTTTGTGCAGTAATCCGACATGAAAGCGTTTCACCGCTCCCTGCTTCACTGCCGTCAAAACATTTGCAAGGTTATCCTGACATTCAGGTAGAATCAATTCTGTTAAGCAGCGGTGCAGCAGTTCGCTGCGGTTGTAGCCGCAGAATCTAGTTAAAGATGAATTCACTTCAACTAACGCTGTGTCGATTGTACAGCAGAACATTCCATCTGGATTGTTATGAAACAACGAAGAATAACGTGGCTCATAAGTATTCAGCAGAGTCATTAGATATTGATTTTCAGAACCGTGGGACGAAGACAAAGTCATAACCCCTTCGCTTTGAAATCAAACCTTTTCTAACTTCTTCCATATTTATTGAAATTATCCTGCCGGATTATCAGCTAAATGTTTACAAAATGTTTCTTTATATAGATGAACAGATTTTTTAGATTTTGTTGTCAAAACGCGTGATTTTTTGTTATAAATATGCGTCAATATATATAAAGTGGTGTGCTCTAAACTCCGTTTACATAAATTTAGGAGGCCTAGTATGAAAATAGCTGTCAGCGAAGTGATCAGATATCTCCAGTCGTCGTTAAACCAGCACCAGGATGAACATCTTTACAGTCTGAATCTGAATCTGTGGAGTTTTTCGCTAAAGGTTGAGTCGCCATCTCTGGAGTCGATTCGAACTCTGCAGGAACAATTTGCAAACTTCTCTGGTTCACCGCACAATGATCAGCCTGATGTAGTGATCAGGGTGGTGAGGGCAGATGATTTCTTGAATTTTCCCATCGATACAAATTACCTTCAATATAGTCAGATGGATGCCTCCTTATTGGTAGCTCCGTTTTTTATTATTCGCATCGCGGATCATGGTCGTTATGTCGAAATGGTTGTTGAAGATGACCATGACAGCTTCTTGCTGTCTGCTATGCGAGCAATCGCCCCACATTTAGCGATTAGGCGCGGAGGTACCCTGATGCATGCCTCAGGCATTTGCTTCGATGGAAAGCTGTACGCCTTTGTTGGACATTCAGGAGCGGGCAAATCGACTATTATTAAACAGCTTGCTAATGTTCGCGATTCAATAGACGTGCTGACCGATGAGGCAGTGATGATTGAGATCAGCTCAGACAGATTGGTTGGTTGGGGGAGCCCCTATGGCAGAGAGCATGGAGGAGCAAATCTTTGTGTGCCGCTAGGCTACTGTTTCTTCCTGGTCCAGGATAATGCGACCTACCTCAACCGCCTGCGTCCTGCTGAGGCTGCTGCAAGGTTAATGTCGAACTTATGGTGTATTAATAACTTAGGTGATCTGGCTGCAAATGCTCTGAAAATCGCTGTTGCGATATCCGAGCAGATTCCCTGCTACGAGCTGCATTTTGAACTGAATGAGCGGTTTTGGGAACAGATTAAGCGGTTGCCCAAGGTTGAGAGTAAACTTTAGGAGAGGTTCACTAATGGACAAGTCAGTGTATGCTTATATTGTAGAGCAGTATAAACTGCACAACAAACCCATGGCAGCAGTGTTTGAAGTTACTTATGGATGCAATTTAAACTGCATTCACTGCTATAATCCGAGCCGCAATCAAGTGCAGAATTTAAATCTTGATGAGATAGCGGATGCTGCAGAGCAAATGCGGCAGATGGGAATTATGGATATTACTTTAACTGGAGGTGAATTGTTAACTCGTCCTGATTGGTACGAGGTGGCGATGATCTTTCGCAATATAGGTTTTACCATTACCATCTTTACTAATGCTGTAATGATAGATCGAGAGGTAATTGATAAGTTTCGCAGTATTGATCCTTTAGTGATTGAAATCAGTCTTTATGGGTCATCGCCGGCGTATTACGAACAGATTACAAGGGTGAAAGGTTCGTTTGCTAAATTCGCTGACGGGTTGGAATTATTGCAGGGCAGCGGTCTAAACTTTATTCTGAAGCCAATTGTGCTCAATCAAAGTTTCCAGGATTATGACGCAATGCTTGAGTTTGCAGAAACCCACGGATACCGCTTAAGGTTCTCATTTTCACCATGTCTGCTGCCGAGCGGGCGGCAGGAGCTGGATTTTAGATTATCCGATGGTGAAATGGTAGATCTGTTTCGGCGTGCTTCTGATCAAAAAGCTGATGTGGGCTTTGCAAAATGCGGCATAGGTCAAACCGGTCTCGTGCTGGGGCCGACAGGTGATGTTCGGCCTTGTGTACCTTATCCTGCTGCGGCTGGTAATATCAGGGAGCAGCCGCTGGCAGAAATCTGGGAAAAGTCACCGATTCTTAAGGAAGTGCGCGCTGTACAGGTTGATCAGATTGAAGCTTGCAGAGCATGCGAGTTGAAGCGGCACTGCGAGCCGTGTCTGGCGCTGAACTTGTTAGAGACCGGTGATCTGTTTACACCAAAAGAAAACTGCCGGATAGCAGCCAACCGTAAATATGCTTTAGCCGATGGTTGAGCGGCGATTCTGGCAATAACCAACTAGGGAGGGGTTTTTCAATGAAAGCTAAGGTAAGTGCAGAGTTTATTGAAAAGTTTAGGAAAGAGCATAATCTTGATCCCAACGCCTATGTCAAGCCAACTGTGCAGTCGGAGCAGGTATTTGCTGTAAACTATGATATCCGGCCATTTAGGCTGTGCGCCAACGAACTGCGCACTCATACCGGCTATGTCTGCTTTAGCTAAAAGCTAGTGCTCGCCTACAATTCCGTGGGCGATCATGTCAACAATAACCGCTGTTACATCATCCTGAATCGCTGCAGTGGAGCTTTTATCGTACAGCTGCTCCATAGCATTTACAACCGCATCAAGGGTATCGATTTGATCCAGCAGCTTCCAGATTACAGTTGCAGTGGGATTAAGGACATGAATCGAGCCTGTTTTGGTATTCAGAATAATAACTTCTTGATCTAGTTCGCGCACAACCAGCCCGTCACTTTTCTTTAACTTTTTCATTATTCGACTATCCTTTCATCTTATATTTTTATTGCAATACCGCTGGTGAAGCAATACAGCTCCTTAAAGCCCATTGGAGCAGCAATTTCTGTAAAAACGGTATCAAAATCTGGTACACCGAAATTTGAAATGTAGAATCCTTGCTTGATGAGGGATTTGGTGCCTGCTGCAATGCATGTCTTTACCGCTCTCTCGTCAGACTCGGTAAAGGCGGCATACCGGCTCAATTCCCACAGATGGGTATCTACCCTGACAAAAAAGGCATAGGCACAGAGTTGTTTGTTAGCTGGATCCTGAGCTGCATAGAAACGATAGGTTTGCTCATCGGAACCATATTCTTTTTTAGCGGCTGTGAGAATGATGTTTAACTCCGGATCCTGTTCTAACAAGCAGTTCAATATTACAGCATCGTCTAACGAGCTTTTGATGGTGAGGTTTGATGTCTGCGCAGACGTAATCTGTGCCGATGGTGATGCTAAAAAAGCAAAACATGTTGTTTCGGATGTGAAGTCAAGGTAGTTTTTAGCATAGTTCAGATGTTCAGGGCTTAAAAAGATGCAGTGTATTTTTTTCGTTGATGGGATTCTATTGATCAGGATTGGTACTGCATCCTGAGATTTAACCTTAATGATGCAAGTGGATAGTTCGGCATTGATTTCCGAAAGCAGCATCAGGTTATCTAAGGATTCCGAAAAGTAAATGGTTGGTTTGGATATTGCTGTCCGCTTCGGATCTAGTTCGTCTAGTAAGATTTTGTTCTGGAAATAATCCGCCTTGAGATGGTGAACAACATAGCTGCCGTCTGTGGCAATCTGACTCAGCTTTGTTGCCAGCCTGGTTCTGATTTCCTGCGGTACAGTTATGTTGAACAATTCTTTGCTTAGACCTGCTTTAGACCTGGCAATTCGCCCGCGAATTGTTGTAGTTTTTTCGCAGGAGACGGCTGCAATCTCGGCATAGCTTAGATGGTTGAGGTGGTGCAGTAAAAACGGCTTAATGTTATCGCTGGGAAACCCCAGAATGATATCGTAAATATCACTCATTTCCAGCTTGTGCAGGATTGCTTCTTCTGAGGATTGAGTGATTAGGTAAGCATCAAGCAGTTCGTTTTCTTCTTGAACAGCGGTACTGCTGTGTTTCGGATAGACAGTTCGATAGTAGTCGTAAATTTGGCTGTAAACAATTCTCTGTATCCATGCTTTGAATTTATTTGGATCCCGTAACTGATCAATTTTTGTGATCATTTTGATCAGGATTTCCTGCACAATATCGTCGATATCTGCGTATGCAGGCACTTTATATTTGACCAACTGGCGCAAAATCCCATAGTATCTGCGGATCAGTTCTTCGCAAGCTTGTTCATTCTGGGTTTCTTGAATAAGTTTAATTAATTGATGGTCAGCAAGCTTGTGCATATTTTCCCTCCGTGTTCTTTCGGAGTAATTCGATATAATAGCCTGAATTCCTCTATAAATGTAAAAATATGCAAGATGTAAAGGTGGTTGTTGTGGAGAGGAATATAGATAATATTGCTGTGGAAATGATTCTTGAAGCGATGAAGCAAGACCAGCCAGTGGTGGTGTACGGTACTGGAACCAGCATGGAACCCACCATCTGCCGAGGGGATGCGATTACAGTTGTACCGTGTAAGGATATCAGAGTTGGCGACATTGTCTTGATCTTCCTTGCGCTGGACTGCTTAGTGGTTCATCGGGTAATTGACATCGGTACACTCTGGGGGAGGGTTTATGTCCAGACTAAGGGTGATAACAATAAAGAACCTGATCCCCGCCGAGCAATTGAGTTTGTCGTCGGCAAGGTTGTTAAGATCGAAAAAGTTTCCAACGCGTGATTTTTTAGCTGTGTTTTGCGTCTAATTTAATGAGTAGCAAAAAAGGAAGATATCACCTTCAGCGGCAACGTCTCGGTCCATCCTCTCTATGTGGTGATTCTTCCTTTTATATATCCTTTTTGATTGAAGCTAAGCGTATAAAGCTGGAAGGAGTTGCTTCAATGAATACGGTAAAAGAACTTGCCGCAAATGCCCTGCGCCCAGAAGAACAGGCCTTAGTCTTGTTTGCCAGGCAGGACCTGGATGGAGATGATATAAGTTTACTTAAGGAGCTGTTTACAGGAGCATTTGACTTTGAATACTTTTCTGATACAGCGAACAAGCAGGGAATAGCTCCAGTTATTGGCTATCATTTGATTAATAATCCAGTATTAAGGGAAGAGTTTAAAAAAGTAAGCCCAGAAACCTTGAGGCCTTTGGTGCTCTTATACGAATTAACGTGCATACATAATCGGCAGATGTACGCTGATTTAGAAAAGGTAAACAAGCTTTTTAGTACCCATGGCATAAAATTTGTTGTTTTAAAAGGTCCAGTTTTAGCAAAAACAGTGTACAGCGATTACGGTAAGAGGATCTTTGGAGATTTGGATCTGTTGATTGCGCCGGAAGATATGCTGAAAGCCCATACTGTTTTAAAGAATGACGGTTTTGCAGCTTACAACTTTCACGGAGAAATGATGTCGGAGGAGCAGATCATTACTAGAATGCAGTCCGACTATCACTTATATCCTTATATTAAAGGCACTATGAATATAGAGCTGCATCAATATGATGGTGAGTACGAAATTGATTTAAAGAGTGTTTACCATGATGCCGGAAAGACTCAGCTGAATAACGCTGTTTTCTTTGTGCCGAACGAGATTGATTTGTTTATCTATGCGTGTGCCCATTTTGTCCAACACAGGAAACAGGCTAACTTTGCGGTTCTGCAAGGTCTGATTATTGGAAACAATATGCGGCAGTTGATGGATATTCGGGAAATTTATCTCTATCTTAAAGGTCGGGAAGCAGAGATCAGAGCACGGATTGAAGCGTTGGCGTGCCGTGACATTGTTTTAGAAGCTCTCGCCATTACCGAAAAGTTTTATGGGAAGTTTTCCGATCTTTATCCAGATTCGGAGTTTCCTGCTGATCTTCATTATTGGTATGCTGAAAACTGGGATTCTCATTTTGAACGAAGATTTTTCTCTGGCGAAGAGGAGCGGATGAAAATCATCAATAAATCTAGGGAATATGCTGCGGGAAAGCAGGTTTATTACTGCGTTCACCGAGAAGACATCGTCCAGAATGAAACCCATCCCATTCCATCGGTTTACTCCCAGCCGCGGTATTTGAAATTCTTGCTTGGTGAAACAGAGAATGCGTTCCCCATTCACACTTTAGATCCTTGTTTTACAATGAGCTGGGATGATGATAGCTTCTATACTACAATTCAGCTGACAGGGGATGCAGTCAGCGAAGAGCGTATTCGCGGATTAGCTTTTCAGCTGTTGTTTGGTTTTCAAAGTGAGCTGCCGCAGGTGATCTTTGTAAAACCAGTTGAATCGGGCAGTTTTGGTGACTATTCTGTATATTTATGGCAGGAAAATTACGAAGCGAGGAGGCAAGTTCGGATAGCGGTAGAGCCATCTCTTGAGCAGAATATGTTTAGAATCAGTTTAATCGTGCCTTGGCATGTTTTGAATTATGATCCACCAACGCCCAATGAGGAGCTGTTTTTCGATGTGACTATCAGGACTGCAAAAGAAAGCATGTATCATGAGGAGCACATGGTTAGTTGGTCAACAGGGAAGTATTACACGTGCCCATGGGTTGACCACTGCGATAAGTCTATTATGAATGTGATACGATTTGTGTAGGGTTTATCAAGCAAATATACTCTGTGAAGTGAAATGTAGTGTTAAAGGAGGGAATTAACATGGTAAATTCTGGATGAAACTATTGCTTCATTAGCTCTGCTCTTTTTACTGAAGGATGTGCGAATAATAGAGACCGGCACGCACGAAGAGTTAATTAGGCTAAATAGGTAGAATGCAGAAATGTTTCGTGTCCAATCTCAGAAGTTTCTAAAGGGCACACCAGCATAAACCTATATTGATCGAGGATAGGATTTTTTCCAGAATAGGAATACCAGACTTCATGTGGCTGGTGTTCCTTTGAGTATGGGGCAGATGACCGAGGAGTTGACATACTTTAAACAAGTTTGCTCGCAGGAGTAAAAACTATCTTTTTATCCTAAAAACAGTGTTTCATGTGTCTAAGCTAGATTTCATATTGTTGATCTTAAATCGGAATCTGTACAGCTTACTTAATGATTTTGTATATAACTAAAATGTTCATTGAAATCATTCTTGAAAGCGAAAATCACGAAATAACCGATCTGATAATTGTATTGGTTATATTTCTCGGGCTGCATATAGTAACATGTGAGCGGAGTCGTACACACCTTGGAATTCAGATACAGAGGTACTTCAATATTAAAATCATGGAGAAGGCGGCAAGAGTTTTGTGGAGTTAGAAAACGAGGGCTTAGAAACCCTCTTCCTGGATTCCATTAGGGCAGAACCTTGGTTGGAAATGCCTCGAATGATAGACTTGTACGCGGTGATTAACCGAATGAGAACAGTGACTTTGTGCAATTTACAGACACCGAATAAACTTAACAAAAAATAAACTTGCTTTTGGTTTTTGTTTATGCTAGTATTTGGCTTAAATAAATTGAATACTGATACTCTTATCCAGAGAGGCTGAGGGACTGGCCCAATGACGCCCGGCAACCGGCAGTTTTTTAACTGAGAAGGTGCTAATTCCAGCAAAGCTTTATTAGCTTTGAAAGATGAGAGGGGGGAAAAATTGAATACCTGCTACCTCTCTATCTAAATAGAGAGGTTTTTATTTTATCTTTTACATGAGGGGGATTATCATGAAGAGAAAACTAGGTTTTGATACTTTGCAGATCCATGGCGGTACAGCTCCTGACCCAACCACCGGTTCTCGAGCAGTGCCTATTTACCAAACAACCTCTTACGTCTTCAACAATGCAGATCATGCCGCCAGGCTGTTTGCTCTAGAAGAGTCAGGCAATATCTATACCAGGATTATGAATCCAACAACCGATGTTTTTGAACAAAGAATGGCCTTATTGGAAGGAGGAGTAGGTGCTTTAGCAACAGCATCAGGTTCTGCCGCCATCTTATATGCGATTTTGAACATCGCTGGGAGTGGTGATGAAATTGTTGCCGCCAGTACTTTATATGGTGGAACTTATAACTTGTTTGCTGTTACCCTGCCTAAGTTTGGCATCAAGACAGTTTTTGTTGATCCAGATCAACCAGCAAATTTTGCTGAAGCAATCACAGATCGGACAAAAGCGCTTTACGTAGAAACTATCGGTAACCCAGAAACCAATATTGTCGACTTAGAAGCAGTAGCAGCTGTTGCCCATGAACACCAAATACCTCTAATTGTGGATAACACTTTTGCTACACCGTATTTATGCCGTCCGATTGAACACGGAGCAGATATCGTAGTTCACTCTGCTACCAAGTTTATCGGTGGTCACGGCACATCAATTGGCGGTGTAATTGTTGATTCAGGCAGCTTTGATTGGGCGGCCAGCGGTAAGTTTCCTGAGTTAACCGAGCCAGATCCATCCTATAACGGAATTCGCTACACAGATACTTTTGGGAATGCCGCTTATATTGTTAAAGCGCGGGTGCAGCTGCTCAGGGATACAGGAGCGTGCTTAAGTCCCTTTAATGCCTTTCTGTTTATTCAGGGTCTGGAAACCCTTTCGCTGCGAGTGCAAAAACATGTAGCTAACGCTAAGCAGATCGCTCAGTTTTTAGACGACCATCCTTTAGTGGAGTGGGTGAAGTATCCCAGCCTTAAAGGCAATAAATATTATGATTTAGCTCAAAAATATCTGCCAAAAGGCAGCGGCTCTATTTTCTCCTTTGGCATTAAAGGCGGCGCAGAGGCTGGCAAAAAGTTTATCAATAGTTTGGAGATTTTTTCACTGCTGGCTAATGTAGCGGATGCTAAATCTTTGGTAATTCACCCGGCAAGCACTACCCATGCTCAGCTGTCGGAAGCAGAGCAGAGGGCTAGTGGAGTGACACCGGATTTAATCCGCCTATCGATTGGAATTGAAGATGTGGATGATTTAATTGCTGATTTGGATCAGGCTTTAGCTAAAAGCAGCAGGTAAATTAAATGAAAGGGGAGCTGTGGTATGCCAGTTAAAATACCAAATGACTTACCGGCCAAAGAAATTTTGGCCAAAGAAAACATCTTTGTTATGGATGAGAGCAGAGCGCTCAGTCAGGATATCCGTCCCCTCAGAATTGCTATTCTAAATCTAATGCCAACTAAAATTGAAACAGAAATCCAGCTACTGCGCTTAATTGGCAACACGCCACTGCAGGTAGAAATAGTTTTGGTACATCCAGAAACCTATCAGGCTAAGAATACACCAGCTGACTACCTGTATCGGTTTTATCATACCTTCAGCGGCATTAAACAGCAGCGGTTTGACGGTTTGATTATTACCGGAGCTCCTGTTGAACAGATGGAGTTTGAACAAGTAGCCTACTGGGAAGAATTAACGCAAATTATGGAGTGGTCAAAAAAGCATGTAACTTCAGTACTGCATATCTGTTGGGGAGCCCAGGCCGGACTCTACTACCACTATCGGATACCAAAGTATCAGCTGCCAGCAAAACAATTTGGTGTTTTCAGTCACTATGCTGCTTACGCTAATATTCCGCTCCTTAGAGGTTTTGATGACCGCTTCTATATGCCCCATTCCAGGCATACTGAAATTAGACGACACGATATTGAAAAAGTTGAGGAATTGGTGATTCTTGCCGAATCAGAGGAAGCTGGTGTATGCATTGTAGCTAATAAAGACGGCAGCCAGATATTTGTCACTGGCCATGCTGAATATGATCCAGATACCTTGAAAAGTGAATATGATCGAGACCTCAGGAAGGGACTGCCGATTGAAATACCGAAAAATTACTATCCCCAGGACGATCCAAATCAGCCGCCATTGGTGTTGTGGCGCAGCCATGCAAATCTGCTGTTTTCTAATTGGCTCAACTATTATGTTTACCAAGTTACACCTTATGATCTCTATGAATTAGATTGAGACCAGCTCTGCAGATTTGGAGATCAGTACAGAAAGTAGGGATAGCATGTATATTAAAGACATGTTTCGAACAAAGGAGGTAGTCTACTCCTTTGAAATCTTTCCGCCCAAGACCGCATCGTCAGTCGAGACAATTTACCATACCTTAGATGCCCTGCATGATTTAAAACCGGATTATATCAGTGTAACCTATGGAGCTGGCGGAAGCATTTCTGATAATCGGACTGTAGAACTTTCTTCCTTAGTGAAAAACAAATATGGAATCGAGTCCTTGGCCCACTTAACCTGCATCAGCTCCAGCAGAGCAACAATTGATGCGATTTTGCAGCAGTTAAAGAACGCTGGAGTCGAAAATGTTTTGGCTTTAAGGGGCGATGTGCCGTTAAATGGAAAGGCAGCTGGAGAGTTTCAGTATGCGTCTGAGCTGATTGGATACATCCGGGAACATCACGGTTTTGGTATTGCTGCAGCTTGTTATCCGGAAGGTCATATTGACGCTCCAAGTCTAGAGCAGGATCTTGAAGCTCTAAAAATTAAGGTAGATGCAGGAGCAGATTATTTAATCTCTCAGCTGTTTTTTGACAACAATTATTTCTACCAGTTTTTGGAGCGGGCAGAACAAAAAGGCATAAGAATTCCTATTCAAGCTGGGATTATGCCTGTGGCAAATACCAAACAAATAGAACGAATCGTTTCTCTATGCGGTGCTGCTATTCCGAGGAAGCTACTAACGATTATGGAACGTTACGAACATGACAAAACAGCGTTGCGGGATGCGGGAATTGACTATGCTGTGGAGCAGATTCTTGACTTGATTTCCCATGGTGTACAGGGAATCCACCTGTACACCATGAACAACCCCTACATTGCTCGGAAAATTACAGCTAACATCAGTCCACTCTTAGATGCAAAAAATAGGTCGTGTAACAGCCATGAATAATTTGGTTATCGATCAAAACGAGGTACTGCGCTACTTAGGCTGCAGTCGCCAGTGGCTGGATTCTAGCTTAGGTAAACTAATTGCGCAGTGTATAGATGAAGCGAAAACATTGATTCAGCCTCGGATGGTTTATAAATTCTTTAACCTAGATAGAGCAGCTGGTGAGCTGTTGTTGAGAGGAACAAGTGTTAAGCTGCCCGGCGGTGGCATTGCGGACCACATGGCTGAAGCCGAGGCTTGCATCGTGATGGCTGTTACCCTCGGTTTGGCTGTTGATCGGAAAATCAGCTGCTATGAAAAAGTAGATCTAACCCGAGCTGTAATCCTCGATGCCTGCGCGTCAGCGGCTGTGGAACAAGCAGCTGATAGCCTGTGTGCGGAAATTGAAGCGAAACTTAAACTCGAGAACAAACAGCTTACAACCCGTTTTAGTCCTGGGTATGCCGATTTTCCATTAACCATCCAAAGGCAGCTTCTTGCACTGCTGAATGCAGAGCGAACTATTGGATTGACTGTCACTTCCCACAACATTCTGCTCCCCCGCAAGTCAATAACTGCCGTTGCGGGAGTGATTGGGCTGCGGCAGTCAAAAGGGGAAACAATCTGCGCTGACTGCAGTCAATTTGGAGATTGCCAGTTTAGAAAGGAACGAAAGACCAATGGACGTTAAGCAACTATTAAGCGGCAGTGGAGCAGTTTTCTTTGATGGAGCGATGGGTACGCTGCTGCAGGAGAAGGGTTTAAAACTCGGGGAATTACCTGAGCTTATCAATCTGAAGAAACCGGAAGTGGTTTTAGAAATTCACCAAGGTTATCTAGCTGCGGGTGCCCAGATTATCACTACCAACACTTTTGGTGCTAATGATCTGAAGTTAAAAAACACTGGTTTTTCTGTGGAGGAGGTTGTTGATGCCGGAGTTTCTTTGGCTAGGCAGGCAGCCAATGGGCATCAGGCTTTGGTCGCTTTGGACATTGGTCCTTTAGGTGAGCTGTTAGAGCCAATGGGCACCTTAAAATTTGAAACAGCCTACCAGCATTTTAAGAAGCAGATTGTCCAGGGGCAAAAAAGCGGCGTAGACTTAATAATTATTGAAACTATGGCAGATTTATATGAGGTTAAAGCAGCAGTACTAGCCGCAAAAGAGAATTCCAATCTGCCGGTGTTCTGCACCATGAGTTTTGAGGACAATCTCCGAACTTTTACCGGCTGCAGTATCGAATCCATGGTTATGGTTTTGCAGGGTTTAGGAGTTGCGGCGTTGGGGGTAAACTGCTCCCTTGGTCCACAACAGCTGGAACCAGTGGTTGAACGCCTTGCTGCTTTAACTAATCTGCCAATAATTGTTCAGGCCAATGCTGGACTGCCGAAAGTAGAGCAGGGCGAAACTGCCTTCGATCTAACTCCCGAGGAGTTTGCAGCTTATGGTAGGCGTTTTGCTGAAAGAGGTGTTAAGATTCTTGGCGGATGCTGCGGAACCACGTTTCAGCATATTCAAGCGCTGGTAGCACAGACCAAGGATGTGGTAGTGCCTCAACTAAATAATCCATATTTACCAGGAGTATGTACGCCTCTTAAACCTGTTATTCTTGACAGTGTTCAAGTAGTTGGCGAGCGAATTAATCCCACGGGAAAGAAAGCTTTTCAAGCAGCTTTAAGGAATAAGGATTTTGACTATGTTCTACGGGAAGCACTCAGGCAAGTGGAGGCAGGAGCTGATATTTTAGATGTTAATGTGGGACTTCCGGAAATAGATGAAGAGCAGACAATGGTTCAGGTTATTAAAGAAATTCAAGCTATCTTAGATGTGCCCCTCCAAATCGATTCCAGCGACCCGCAAGTAATTGAAAGCGCTTTAAGGGTATATAATGGAAAAGCAATTGTTAACTCGGTTACTGGGGAAGACAAGATTTTGGCTCAAGTGCTGCCTATTGTCAAGAAGTACGGGGCAGCAGTGATTGGTTTAACTTTAGATGAACATGGAATCCCGCCAAAAGCAGAAGAGCGGGTGAAAATCGCGGAAAAAATAGTAAAGCGTGCAGAAAGCTACGGGATCCCTAAAGAAGATGTGTATATTGACTGCCTAGCATTAACTGCAGCGGCTCAGCAGGAAGCGGTAAAGGAAACAGTAAAAGCACTCTATTTAGTCAAAGAGAAACTGCAGGTAAAAACCGTGTTAGGTGTTTCCAACATTTCCTTTGGTTTATCCAATCGTGATTTATTAAATCGAACATTTTTAGCTGCTTGTTTAACAGCTGGTTTAGATCTGCCGATCATTAATCCTCTAGATGTAGAGATGATGGATACTATTGCTGCATTTAAAGTGTTATGGGGAATTGATTCTGGGGCGAATCAGTATTTGACGAGATTTAAGCAGCGGAAGCATAAAGCAACTGGCGATGAGGTAAAGTCCCCTGATTCGCTGCAGCAGATTATCATTCAGGGCAGCAAAGAGCTGGCAAAAGCTGCTACAAGCAAACTGATGAAAGTCAAAACTCCCCTGGCGATTATCGATCAGGACATTATTCCCGCCCTTGATTTAGTAGGGCAGTATTATGAAAAGGGTCAGCTTTTCCTGCCCCAGCTAATTCAATCGGCTGAAACAGTGAAAGAGTCATTTGCCGTGCTGAAGCAGGGCATAGAACAGCAAGCAGCTGGTTCTTTAACCAAAGGTAAAATAGTGTTGGCTACCGTTAAAGGGGATATCCACGACATTGGCAAGAATATTGTGAAAGTGCTCTTGGAGAGCTACGGCTTTCAAGTGATCGATCTGGGCAAAGATGTGCCTGCGGAAGCAGTGGTGGAGGCAGCAATACAGCATCAAGTTCGGTTAGTTGGCTTAAGTGCCTTGATGACCACAACTGTGAAAAGCATGGAGGAGACGATTGCTGCTTTGCGAAAAGCACATCCCAGCTGTCAGGTAATGGTTGGCGGAGCAGTGCTCAATCAGGAATATGCGGACTTTATTGGAGCGGATTATTATGGTAAAGACGCAAAAACTGCAGTAGCTATTGCTCAAAAAGTTTATCGGGAATAAGACTTTTGTGAGAAAACTGCTGGTAAGTGCTCCGAGTGTTTTTAAATTACTTGCAAGCATCAAGTCTTCCACAAATTGACATACTCCTGTCAAGTTGTGGAATTCTTGATGCTTTTTGACTTAAAAAAACGTAACTTTTTCGTAACTATATCCGTCTATAATACTACATGGGGTAGTAGTCCAGAGGAGCAGTTCGTTTAGCTTTGGAACTACCCATTTTTATCGCAATTTGCATAGTCGATCAAATCTCATCAAGGTGTATTTAAAATACGCTAAGTCATGCTTTACATTGTTACTGTAAGCACTTTGGTTCCAATTCAGGCTTATATAAGGGTTGTTTTATTGAGAGATTCTATAAATGCGATACTTACAGGCGAAAGCTTCCATAAAATTATCGTTCGGGTCGGTATTTTAACTGCTTTATATTTGGTTACAACAGTTTTTGATAACTTGATAGAAACGTATATGGGTGAGGATGTCAATGTACGGATATCTAATAAAATTAATAAAGATATATATCTAAAGGCCCTGGAGACAGATTTCAAGTTCTTTGATAGCCCTGAATTCTATGCCAATTGACCTGTAATGGGTTTGCCGGACACGTAGAAAGGTTGCTATAATAGACCTAAGAAAGGGTGTGTCCACATGGCAAAGGGGTCAAAGTTTACTAACGATTACAAGAAAGAAATAGTACGGCTAATTA
>Ga0209537_1000630_pt1 | contig 42818 bp, 33 predicted proteins | sample BioPla4DNA1_FD_187698 | JGI IMG/M metagenome (GOLD analysis project Ga0209537, IMG submission 187698) | Biogas fermentation microbial communities from Germany - Plant 4 DNA1 (SPAdes) (version 2) | ecosystem: Engineered > Bioreactor > Anaerobic > Digestate | place: Bielefeld, North...
TATGCCCGAGTGGCGGCCTTATACAAAAGAGGAACCGTTTATAATGCTCTTTGGGGATAAGCCGGGCAAAGATCCGGAGAGGCCGACGGAACTGATGAAGTTTATAGTGGAGCATTATTTCAAGCGGATCACAACCAGGTAAAAACCGGACTTGTTTATACTAAAGAATACTAAAGAGCCTGAGCGTTTAACATATGGTTTTCCCAATATAATATTTAATCGAAAGGATGAGAATGATATGTCAAATTACAATCATTTATCAGCTTTGCTGGAAGGATATGTAAAAAGAGGTTTACCCGGTTGCGGTTGTGCTGTAGCTAAGGATGGCAGAATACTGTATGAAGGATATTACGGATATGCGGATCTGGAAGAGAAAAAGCCCATAAACGAGGACAGCGTTTATCGGATATTTTCCATGACCAAGGTAATAATTTGTACGGCTGCCATGATACTGTATGAAAGAGGCAAATTCCTGTTAAGCGATCCGCTTTATGAATATTTCCCTGAATACAAAGAAACAAATGTATTTGTAAAGGACGAAAACGGAAATGTTCATGTTGAAAGGGCAAAAAACCCTATGCTTGTTAAGCATGCATTTACCATGGCGGTAGGTATGCCCTATACATTCGGGAACTATCTCACGGCAAAGGAAATCGAAAAGGCAAGAAATGAACTAAAGGAGAAATACGGCAAATTTGACATCGTAACAGAGGTAAAAAGGATGGGGAGTATACCTGTTGAATTTGAACCCGGAACCCGTTGGCTGTATGGATATGGGCATGATATTGTAGCCGCGTTGATTCAGGAAGTATCCGGAAAAACGGTAGGGGAATTCCTTCAGGAAGAAATATTCGATCCTTTAGGAATGGACAGTACGGGATATCGCTTTTTCGGTGATATTGAGAAGAGAATGGTAACTCCTTATAGGAAAAATGAAGATGGAACGCTGAAAAAAGCTGAAGGAATGTTAGATGAATATCATCAACCCGATGCCATTTATGAAGCCGGAGGTGCAGGCCTTTATTCCACGGTGAGAGATTACTTGAAGTTTTCCCAGATGCTGGCCAACGGAGGATGTTACAACGGGCACAGAATAATTGGCAGAAAAACAATAGATTTGATGAGGGCCAATCAGTTAAATGAACAGCAGCTGAAGGATTTCAATACGAACAATAATTATTTGGCGGGCTACGGGTACGGTTTGGGTGTCAGGACCCTGATGAGCCTGGCCGAAGGAAACTCCAATACCTCTATTGGTGAGTTTGGCTGGACCGGAGCGTTGGGGACCTATGTTTCGATTGACCCGAGCGAAGGTTTTTCAGTTGTTTATATGCATCAGATGCTTCCCAATATGGAAGAATATCACCATCTGCGGGTAAGGGCGGCTGCATACGGATGCCTGGAATAAGGAAATGATGTCATTTGTCCTATGAATATCCGTTGACTCTTGACTGTGAGCTGTTTCCATACCTTTAGCCAAAAATAAATAATTAACAAATGGAGGTTTGTTTGCGATGAAAAAACAGGCGTTTAATCCTTATCTTCCATCCTGGGAGTATATACCTGACGGTGAACCTTATGTATTTGGAGACCGGATTTATGTATACGGTTCACATGATCGGTTCAGGGGGCATGCTTATTGTCTGAATGATTATGTTTGCTGGTCGGCTCCCGTGGATGATCTTGGGAATTGGAGGTATGAGGGCGTTATTTATCCAAAGACATCCGATCCGTTGAACAAAGACGGCAGTATGTGCCTGTATGCGCCGGATGTAACAAGGGGGCCGGACGGGCGTTATTACCTGTATTATGTTCTTGATAAAGTAGACATCGTATCCGTTGCCGTATGTGATGAACCTGCAGGAAGGTATCAATTCTATGGGTATGTTCATTATCCGGATGGCACATTGTTGGGAAGGCGGGAAGGTGATGAACCTCAGTTTGATCCCGGGGTGCTGACGGAAGGTGACAGAACCTACTTGTATACCGGGTTTTGCAGGGTCGGCGACAAATCCAGGAGAGGTGCGATGATGACTGTGTTGGGGCCGGACATGCTTACTGTTGTGGAGGATCCGGTGATTGTCCTGCCAAGTGAACCGTACAGCAAAGGCACGGGCTTTGAAGGGCATGAATATTTTGAAGCTCCGTCTATAAGAAAGCGAGGGGATACATATTACTTGATTTATTCGTCTGTCCTGATGCATGAGCTGTGTTATGCAACCAGCAAGTATCCAAATAAGGGCTTCACTTATGGCGGCGTAATAGTCAGCAATTGTGATTTGTACATTGATTCCTACAAGCCGGCCGAAAAACCAATGTATTACGCTTGGAATAACCATGGAGGCATAGTGGAGATAAACGGACAGTGGTATATCTTTTATCACCGCCATACCAACGGAACACCTTTTAACAGACAGGCATGCGCAGAGCCGATCCGGTTCAGGGATGACGGCTCTATCATACAGGCAGAGATGACATCCTGTGGTTTAAACGGCGGGCCGCTGATTGGGAAAGGTGAATATCCTGCATATATAGCATGCAACCTTTTTTGCAAACATGAATCCATATACACGGCTGCCGAAGGCTTGTGGATGGATGCCAGGTTTCCTAAAATTACACAGGATGGAAAAGACGGTGATGAAGAAGCTGGTTACATCCTTAACATGCGGGATTCTGCCACTGCCGGGTTTAAATATTTTGACTGCCGTGGAATAGAAAAAGTGTCGATAAAGGTTCGGGGATACTGCAGCGGGCATTTTGAGATAAAAACATCCTGGGATGGCGAACCCCTTGGAACTATACCAATAGGATTTTCTAATATCTGGCAGGAATATACGGCAGATATTTCTATTCCCGATGGCGTACATGCCCTCTATTTTACCTACAGGGGGCATGGCAGTGCAGCGCTGAAATCCTTCACTCTTATATAGCAAGAAATTAACTGCAAAGTTATATTATACCGAAAAATAAAATATTGTGTCTATAATCGGCTTGATATACCGGGGATTGTTGTCTAGAGAAGTCAAACATATGTGACACGACCTCTGAAAATTTTCTCTGAACAATGTTGTAGTTTCTTTTAATTGCTGATAATTGTTTTGCTTGAGAAGTGTTATTAATATTTACTCGAAAACAAAAAAACTTAATTAAAAGTGATATTTCATCAGCTGTGATAATAGTATTAGATTAAGACAGCAAATCCGGAACAATTCACATGGTTTTAATTTTAGCATTAATTTGATGTAAAACTAAATAAGGTGGTGATTACATGGTGGGGATAAGCCGGGCTGGTATTTCAGACAATAAAAAAAAGTGGCGTTCATTAAAAATGAATATAATCTTCAACTATCAGCTGTACCTTATAATTCTGATCCCCCTGGTTTGGTTGTTTATTTTCCGTTATATTCCAATGTATGGTGTACAGATTGCTTTTCGCAACTTTCAGGCCACTAAGGGGATTACAGGAAGCGAATGGGTAGGCCTTGAACATTTCAATAAATTTTTTAATCACTATATGTTTAAGAAGGTTGTAAAAAATACTATTGCACTCAGCATTTATCAATTACTGGCAGGCTTCCCTTTTCCTATTCTACTGGCGCTTGCTCTAAATAACACCCTGTTTATGCGTTTTAAGAAGACTGTTCAAATAGTAACCTATATGCCCCATTTCATTTCAACCGTTGTAATGGTGGGAATTATACGTCAGTTTCTTTCTCCAAAAACAGGACTTATAAACCACTTAATTGCCTTATTGGGAAATACCCCGGTTGATTTTTTGGGGCAGGCCGGTTATTTCAGGCCAATTTATGTATGGTCAGGTGTATGGCAGAGCTGTGGATGGGGAGCCATTATATACCTGGCTGCGTTATCAGGTATAAGCATGGAATTACACGAAGCGGCAATAATTGACGGCGCCAGCCGGTACCAGCGCATGCTTTATATTGACATACCCGGAATCATCCCAACAATAGTGATTCTGCTGATACTCAATGCCGGAAATATAATGAATGTTGGCTTTGAGAAAGTGTACCTGCTTCAGAACAGCATAAACCTGGATGCATCTGAAATAATTTCCACATACACTTACAAAATGGGCCTGGCAAGCGCGGCGGCAGATTTTTCATATGGTGCTGCTATAGGTTTATTTAACTCGGTTATAAATTTCATTCTGATTGTAGTGGTAAATGTTATTGCAAGAAAAACAAGTGATATTAGTCTATGGTAAGGGAGAGTATGAAAATGGCAAGGAACAGTATTAAACTGACTACGTCTGATCGGTTCTTTTATACTTTAAATGACCTGTTGCTTCTATTTGCTCTTCTGATAGTTTTGTATCCGGTTGTATATATAGTAAGCGCATCTTTCAGTTCCCCTACTGCCGTTATAAGCGGGAAAGTTGTTTTATTTCCTGTGAATGTAACATTGGATGGATATAAAGCGGTTTTTGAACATAAAGGCATAGTCAGGGGTTTTGCAAACACAATTTTTTATACTGTGGTTGGCACATTGTTTAACCTGGTTATGACAACCCTGGCTGCATATCCGTTGTCACGCAGAAAGATGCCGGGAAGAAGGATTATTTTGTTTCTGTTTACCTTCACTATGCTTTTTAGCGGCGGAATAGTACCCATGTATATATTAAACTCACGGCTGGGCCTTATAAATACACGATGGGTTATGATAATCCCAAATGCAATTGCGGTGTTCAATATGATTATTATGCGTACTTTTATTGAAACAAATATTCCTGAGGAGCTTTATGAATCTGCACAAATTGATGGATGCAGTCATTTTATATTTTTGCTTAAGATAGTGCTGCCGCTTTCTAAGCCGATAATAGCAGTATTGGCGCTATACTATGGAATAGGTCATTGGAATGCATATTTCGATGCGCTTCTTTACCTTAAAGATGACAGGCTTTACCCAATACAGCTTATTCTACGTGAAATACTGGTACTGAATCAGGTTGATATAACAACAACTATGCTTGATCCTGAACTGCTTGTGGCCCGCCAGGGCATGGCTGATCTTCTGAAGTACTCATTAATAGTTGTTTCCAGCGCACCGTTTATGCTCATATATCCTTTTGTAGCCAAACACTTTGTAAAAGGGACCCTTATCGGAGCTATTAAGGGTTGATACAAATGCAGCTTATTTGACAATGTTTATCGATGGATGGCATAGATAATGGAAAGGAGGAAAACCGTTATGAATTCTATAACTGGTTTTGTTTCACTTAAGGGGCCAACATAGCCGGACGTATGTGTGTTAATGAGTACATGGCTTTGGCTCGGCAGTATTTTGCCTTTTGATGGCGGTGCATTTAAAATCCCAATATTAAAATCTAATAAGAATGGAGGGGGATTGCGGTAATGAAAAAAAGAATTTCTCTATTCCTTGTACTGGTATTTATTGTCTGCATAGTGGTAAGCTGTGCAAAAACCGATGAAGATGCTCCGGTGGAAACCGGAAAGGAAGATGCCCAAATTTTACCGGACGAAAGCGCAGACGATGGAAAAATAAAAATATCGGAAAAGGGAGTTCTGCCAATTGTGGATAAACCGATAGAGATAGAAGTGTTTATGGCAAAATCTGCACAGGTTGAAGATTATGATGAAAATAAATATACTAAGTTTTTGGAAGAGAATACAAATATCCGGGTTAAATGGGTGCTTGTGCCTGTAGAGGACAGGGACCAGAGGTTAAACGTAATGCTTGCAAGTAATGAACCATTGCCCGATGTTATTATGGGGGGAATGTCCAATCAGCTGTTAGTGGAATATGGCGGCCAGGGCGTGTTTTTACCGCTGAATGAGTATATAGAAAAACAATCAATAAACTTTATAAAACTTCTTGATGAATATGAAGAACTGGAAATGATGATTACTGCACCGGACGGCAATATCTATGCATTACCAAACATAACTATGTCAATACCGAACTCATACCCGTTCAGAATGTGGATCAACAAGGTATGGTTGGATAATATTGGAGCTCAAATACCTGATACTACTGAAGAGTTCAGAAGCGTATTAAGGGACTTCAAAACAAAGGACCCCAACCAGAACGGCAAGGATGATGATATCCCGTTAGTAGGATCAACCGGCGGCTGGCATACGGACGGCCATGCGTTTTTTATAAACTCTTTCATACAATGTAATACAAACGATATGTATCTTATTATCGATGGAAAGTTTGAACCGGTTTATCTGAAAGAAGAATACCGGAATGCTCTTCGCTACCTCAATTCACTGGTCGAAGAAGGCTTATATGATCCAATCAGCTTTACCCAAGATGTTGATCAACTTAGGGCATTGGTAGAAAATGAAGAAGCATGCCTTGTTGGCTGTATGCCTGGCGGTATGCCGACAGCAAACATAGGCGGGGAACGTATTAAGGAATTTGTTGCCCTTCCGCCGCTGGAAGGGCCGGATGGTGTCCGCCTGTCTGTGCATGAGCCTTGCAATTACCTTCTCTATCCAAACGTATTCGTTATCACTAAGGATTGCGAATATCCTGAAGCAGTATTTAAATGGGCTGATTATATGTACGATGAAGAGGTCTCAATGCGGTCCCGTCTTGGTGAGCCTGGCGTGGATTGGGTAGAGGCTGAGGAAGGAGAAGTTGATTTGGCAGGCAATCCTGCATTGTATAAAGCAATTTTGCTGTGGGGAACGGTACACAGTTCCCACTGGTATAATTTGAACCCGACACATGAAAACTTTGCTGACCGCTGTGTGCGTTCGGATGATCCTTATGAACTGCAAAGATTGTTGTGGGAAGCAACGTATAACTGTTATATACCATACACGCCGGAAGACTTGTCCGCATATCCTCCCAGGCAAATGCTCTATACTCTTGAAGACAGTAAGAAACTAAACGAAATCAATACTGTTCTGAGAGATTATATCAAAGAATGCCGGGATAAGTTTATACTGGGGGTAATGGACATTGAAAGTGACTGGGATGAATATGTAAATAATCTTAAGTCAATCGGTTATGAAGAAGTTATCAGTATAATGCAGAAAAGATATGATGAATTAACGAAATAGCTGGATTATTTGTTCAACCCGGACGTTATTATGGATTTGATCTGAAAGAGTTTTGCGGAATGGAATACATGCAAACCAAAACGCTTCTTTCTTTTGAATAGAAGGGAGCGTTTTGGTTTGCATGGGAAACATTGAGAATGGATTACAACAAACCATACTAAATATCATTGTCCAAAAAGAAAAGGAGATAAAACAGTGAAATTATAAGAAATAATGAGAAAAGCAGAGTTTGTCAATAAATAGTAAAAATAAATAAAAAATCTAAAGAATAAGCATTATTGGAGTAAGCATAATAGGATGATATCCTATTATCAAATTATAAATTATAATTTATTATTTATAATTATTTATTGATTTCAGTTAATATAAGAGTTTACATTTTTATTCCAGTAATAAACCAACCACACAAAAAGATTAAGCTTACATTACAACAGCGGATCATTTAATCAATTCTGAACTATTATAAAAACAATCCAGCAATGATTTAATTTGAACTTTGAAAAGAAAAGTACCTCCTGATAAAACACGGCATATAAGGTGTTTGAACATTTATCCCTGTTTTAAATATCAAACGGAGGTACATTGCATGAACTATACACAGAATGAAAAGATAATGCCAATAACCGAAAAGGCTTTGGCCGCAGGGATAGATATAGTAAAAGCTGTCCACTATGCCAGACCCTTTGATTACCGGGGAATTGAGCTGGCTAAGGTTTTAAAATTTTAGAATAACAGAGAAGGCTTGGAAGCATTTAAGGTTTGGATAAACAGCTTAGCAAAAGAAACCGGTAAGACCGGAAGCATTGCAGGAAGGTGAAATTATAAAAAGATGAAATCAATATCATTATTCTCGGCTGATAGCATCATAAATCATACATAAAATGATATTTAGGGAGGTAGTAAACAATGAAAGATTTCAGAGGCGGCAAATTAGGAAAGACGGTTATAGTTGAAATGGAGAGAGGAGAGAAGCTGATAGAAGGCCTGAAAAACAAGCTGAGCGAACTGGGAATAAAAAATGCTGTAGTCGTAAGCGCTATTGGTTCATTACAAAAGCTTTGTTATCATAGGCCGACAAGTTTTGGAGCTGCTGCAGAAGATGAGTTTATCACGGTGGAAGAACCGTTGGAGATCTGTTCTTTAGTCGGGACGGTTATAAACGGTGAGCCTCATTTCCATTTTTCGGCTGCCGGTCCCAACGGCATTTACGGAGGCCATCTTGAAGTTGGAACGGAAGTTTTATATCTGGTTGAAATAACTCTTGCTGAAATAGAAGGGTTTAATCTGCAAAGAAAACTGACTGATGAGAATGTAAAGAAATTATTCGAAATAGAGTAATAACAGGTTTATGTTTACACATTGTAAACAGAGGAGAGTGGAGTTGGCCGTTATATTTAGTATGCCTGACAGAGGGTTCATACTGAAATGCTTAATTATGCCGAAGGAGAGAAATATGTGGGTAAATTTTTAAAAACAATAGCAATTCAGGGACTCTACAAAGAATCTGTGAATAACTTCGATGTTCTAATCAATGCTATTGAGAAGGTTGGCAGTTACTCCTGGTATGATGGCGTTGAGTTCTTTTATAACGGGACCTGGAATGAATACGATGATATAAAAAAATGCCTTGACAAATACAATCTGGAATCTGTTTTTTTAGCAGGTTACGATATTAAAACAAATGGATTGGATATTGGCTCGTCTGATTTGGCCCAAAGAAAAAGAGCGATCGACGGCATCAAACATTGGATTGACGTATCCGGTTATCTGGACTCGGTAAAAATGCTTATTATGAGCGGACCGGCTGCAGAGCAAGGACACAGGGATAGTGCCTTCAGCAACACGGTGAATTCATTAATGGAGTTGTGCGATTATAATAAGAATGCCAGGCTTGAGATAACTTTGGAGTTTTTCAATGACCGGGGAGAGCCTTATTTATTAATTGGACCTTCAGGTATAACGGCTGACCTTGCCAGGCAGATTGTTAACAAATATGACAATTTTGGTATTACTTATGATTTAAGCCATGTTATTCAACTGAAAGAGGATGTTGAGCACAGCCTTATAAAATTGCATGATTATACAAATCACATACATATAGCAAATTGTGTTATCAATGATAAGTTAAGCAGTTTTTTTGGTGATAAGCATCCGCCGTTTGGTATTGAAGGAAGTGAAGTATCGGAAAAAGAAGTTCTTTCTTTCTTAAAAATGGTTAAGCAAATCTATGGTGATAAGGACGATGTTATTATAGGAATGGAAGTTGCAGCGCCTGAAGGTGTTTCTCCTGACAATTTGCTGGAAAGCCTTACACAGCTTTTTGTAAAATGCTTTAATTCGGTGTTTTATGAAAAATAGCAATTCTTAAGCAAATCTGATTTGGGTACTGTATTTAGACGTGTAATATAAGAAGGGGCGGGTATTATGCAAGTGTCCGATTCTATGAGTAAATATTCCAGACTGTAAAAACTATGGGATACAAATAAATATGCTTTGTTGTTTCTTGCTCCCTGGATTATTGGTATTTTAGTTTTTTCTTTGTATCCTATATTACATTCTTTAGTTCTTTCATTTACTGATTTTGATCTCTTCAGTGTGCCCAGGTTTGTTGGGTTGCAAAATTACAGAATGCTTCTTCAGGATGCCAGGTTTATACAATCATGCAAAGTTACCACTACTTATGTATTTTTAGGTGTTCCTCTGCAGTTGATTTTTGCTTTGCTGCTGGCCTTATTATTGAACAGGGGAATTCCCGGGTTAAAATATTTCAGAGCCATATATTACCTGCCGGCTTTGCTGGGTGGTAGTGTGGCCATATCGATTTTATGGCGGCAGGTCTTTGGTATAGAGGGAATATTCAACCAGTTTTTGTCATATTTAGGTTTTTCGGAAGAAATAACGAAAATCAGTTGGATTTCAAACCCAAAATTCTCTTTGCATACGCTTATAGTTCTGCGAGTTTGGCAATTCGGTTCTCCAATGATAATTTTCCTTGCAGGATTAAGACAAATCCCAAGTGAACTATACGAATCAGCGTCTATAGATGGAGCGAATACTTTTGCAAAATTTACAAGAATAACACTGCCTATACTTTCCCCCATTATACTGTTTAACTTAATAATGCAGATAATTTCAGCTTTTCAGGCATTTACTCCGGCATACATTATAGGCAGCGGAACCGGTGGTTCACTGGACAGTCTGTTGTTCTATTCTCTCTATTTGTATATATGTGGTTTTAAGTATTTCAGAATGGGTTATGCATCTGCAATGGCCTGGATATTGATGATAATTATCTCTGTATTGGTGTTTTTCATACTTAAGTTATCATCAGGCTTTATACATTATGAAGATTAGCATGATTTGGTGGAGGTAGTCATGGATAGAGCAGTAAGGGGAGAAAATGTTTATAAAGTCCTTGTTTTTATTTTAGTATTGCTTGGTGCGCTTATAATGATTTATCCGTTGATCTGGATGATAGTGAGCTCATTCAAGCCTGAGCTGTTGATATTTAAGGATAAAAGCCTTATAATCAGGGAATTTACGCTTGAAAACTATACTCGTGGTTTTGAGGGTGTTGGCGGCGTAAGCTTTTTAGAATATATGCTGAATTCGATGAAAGTAGTTATACCTGTCATAATCGGCAATCTGATATCATGTTCCATGGTAGGATATGCGGTTGCCAGGCTGGAATTCTCTTTCAAAAAAGCTGTGATTCCCGTTATATTAATCACTATGATGCTGCCTGTTCACGCGACTCTTGTGCCGCGATACATGATGTTTAGGGTATTCGGATGGTTAAATACTTATCTTCCTCTGACGGTTCCCAGTTTTTTTGCAATGCAGGGCTTTTTCTGCTATTTTTTTATACAATTTATGAGGGGAATACCAAGAGACCTTGATCTGGCAGCAACAGTGGACGGGTGTAATCCCGTTGGGATTTATCTCAGGATAATTGTTCCGTTGTCCTTACCTGCGTTTGCAACTTCTGCAATTTTCTCTTTTATTTGGACATATGATGATTTCTTCTCCCAGCTTATTTATATTAATGAACCGGTTAAATACACCGTTACTCTTGCTCTGCGGCAATACACGGAAGCGTTGGAAATGTCTGCGTTCGGGGTTTTGTTTGCTATGTCCACAGTATCACTGATTCCAATATTCATATTCTTTATAAGCTGTCAGAAATACCTTATAGAAGGTATTGTCACGACCGGGCTTAAGGGGTAATGTTCAGAAACTAACCTGATAGGGGATGAGAAGTTTTGTGGATTTACAGATAAAGAAGGCTTAGTGTATTTAATATTAACAGATATGAAAAGAAGGGAAATTATATGATAAAAACTGCTATCATCGGTGCTGGAGGAATTGCGGAAAAACATGCACAGGCTGTTAACAGATTGCCTGACATAAAAGTTATTGGTGTGTTGGATATAAATCTGAATAATGCATATAAAATAGCGGGACTTTGTAATGCACGTGTAATTGACAGGATAGAAGATGTGCTGGATGAAGTCGATATGATACACTTGTTGACTCCGCCGTCACGCAGGCTGGAGTATGCTGAAACTGCCATGAATGCCGGTAAACATATACTATGTGAAAAACCAATTGCCGTATCACTGGAAGATGCGCAAAAACTTACAGAACTGTCCCATAAAAACAATATATTATTCATGACAGCATTCAATATGCGGTTCAGAAAAGGATACCTGAAGCTCCAGGAAGATGTTTTGTCCGGCAGACTGGGAGAAATAGTAAGTATATGGATCCAGAGGACAGGCCCCGGATCAGGATTCAGAACCCCTCTTAGGGATTCATGGAGAACCGATCCTGAATTGGCCTGTGGAATGAGTGTTGAATCATTATCACATGATATTGATATGATAAGAGGCCTTGGGCTGGAAATAACCAGTGTATTTTCCTGGGTTAAAGGGACAAGGGCGGATTTGCCTTCCTTTGATAATAACGCTCATGTAATTATGGGTCTGAATAACGGCGGCAGCGCTGTTGTAAATGCGAGCTGGGATTCGCATCTTCCAATGAGCAGCAGGGGAGTTATAGGGACAAAAGGAACTGCAGTATTATCAGGAAGAGGGTTCTTCGATTTTATGGAATACAGGATTTTTACCGATGGTATGGAGCAGGAAGATGTGATTAATATAAACGATCCATTTGATGCTGAGTCATACTATGAAGAAAATAAGTATTTTCTGGAATGTATACAGAAAAACAAAAAACCGTGTATAACAGCAGAGAACGGTTTGGAAGCCCTGAAAGTTTCTTTGGCTATTTTAGAATCAAACAAAAAACGGCTTCCGGTCGAAATCTGAGACAGCTGCAGCAAAGTTTTTTCCAGGCAAACAATGCCTGGTTATAATAAAATAGGGAGGTAGAGAAATGTGAAGATTAGCCATTGTACTACTTGTCCTTGCTCTTCTTGTCACTGTTGTTGCCGGATGTAGTTCCGGAGTGAAAGACACGCCTTCTGATACTCCTAAACCGTCGACACCGGGACAAGAGGAGAAAAAAGATGATTCTGATGGCAAAAAAGATGACGACATGCCGGGAGGTGGTAAATCTTACGAGCTGCAAGTTGCTTGGTGGGGTGGAGAACAGAGAAATCAAAAGATGCTGGATATGATAGACAAGTATATGGATAAATATCCAAACGCCAAGATTATTTCCCAGTATGCACCTTTTACCGACTATTTTACAAAGCTGTCAACTCAGGCAGCCAGCCAGACTTTGCCCGATGTTTACATGCTGCAGTTGATGTATCTGGGTGAGTATGCAGCCAAAGGGCTTGCAAAGCCGTTACAGGAGTTTGTTGACGCCGGCCTGATTGATATATCGAAATTCACGCCTGGCGCATTGTCAAGCTCATCATATGAAGATAAGCTGGTTGGTATTACCATGGGAGACACTGCAAGCGTACTTTGTTTCAATAAAACACTGATTGAAAAAGCCAATTATTCATTGCCGACCGACCAAATGACATATGGAGAGTTTGGAGAGTTTTTGAAAGGATTGGCGAAGGAGCTTCCTGAAGGGCATTATGCAGCCGGTGATCTTGCAAGACATGAATTTGCAATAGAAAACTTTACCAGGCAGCATGGCAAGGATGGTGTAGTGACAAAAGACGGTAAAGAATTGGGGTATACAAAAGAGATACTGGCAGATTATCTAAAATTCCATTTAGATATGTATGAATCAGGCGTATACGGCCCAATTGAAGTAATAATGGAAGAAAGAGGGAAACAATGGGCTGACTCTTTGGCCGGTCAGGGTAAAATTGGGTGTTGGTTTACAAATGTTAACCAGGGTAAGATTTTCCAGGCTTCAATAGACGATGAAGTCGGAATGGTGAGATTCCCTGTAGCTGATAATGCTACAAACAAATATGTTGAAGCTATAGTATGTTCTACCTGGGCTATTTCATCAACGTCCAAACTTCCTAATGAAGCTGCTCATTTTATAAATGAAATTGTGAACAATTGGGAACTTCAGGAAATATATGACATGGATATCGGGGTTCCCGGTTCAACAGATATCCAAAACAAACTTATAGAACAGCTGGATCCTGAAAACAACAAAATTGACAGGCTGAAAAAACGTGAAATAGAATTGATGCAGGATATACTTACTTCTGTTGAACCGTTCCATGGCAGACCTCCTGGGTTTAGCGCTGTAATTGATGACCTTTATGCTAAAGCAGATGAAGTCATTTACGGAAGAATGACCATTGAGGAGGCTGTTGATGCCCACTTCTCTGCAGCGGAAATGATATTGAAGCAGTAACAATATGATCCTTAAATTGATACTTGGAGCAAATATTTGCTCCAGGTATCAATTTAAAATATTATCAAAATGCAAAGCAAATTACACATCAGAATTCAATAGTACAATGGAGAAATTAAATCAGTAATTATTCAGGGAAACATACTAAATAATATGGAGGGTTATATATGTATAGGCTGTTAGCATCTGAGACCAGCAGGGTTTTGCTTAATGGTACATGGAAGTACAAAATTGATGAAGAAGATAAGGGAAAAGAACTGGGATATTATAATGAAGATTTTGATTTTTCCGGCTGGAAATGTATGGATATACCAACCAATTGGTACTTAACGGAGGTTGGAGATTATTTTGGAGTTATTTGGTTTAAGACATCGTTTAAGGTACCCGAAGAATATGCAGGGAAAAGGCTTTTCCTCAGGTTTAACGGTGTGGACTATTATGCAGATGTCTGGTTAAACGGGCAATTTATAGGTTCTCACGAAGGGATGTTTAATCCATTTGAATTTGACATAACTGACAAGGTAAGGCTGGATGGAGAAAATATCCTGGTCGTCCGGGATAACGCTCCCAGGCCAAATGCTGAATATATACTTGCTGAGGATTCGGAAAACCCTTTGTCAAAGGATTATAAAAAACACCAGGCTGTAGACATTGACTTAATAAAGGGCCATATGATTGATGCGATGCATCGTCCCGGATCTATGACAAAATTCCGTGGAGACGGTAATTCCGGCGGGATATGGGACGATGTGCTGCTTGTAGCCCGTGAAGACATATTCATAGATTATGTAAAGATATTTACCCGGGTGGTAAAGAAAAAAGACTGGCTGGGTGATCAAAGAGACAAATATGACGGTACAGGCTTAGTCGCTGTGGATATCAGGGTAAATAATACCACGGACGAAATTGTGGAAACAGAGATAGAAATGACGGTTAAGCCATATAACTTTGAAGAGGACTATGAAGGCATAACTGCCAGGAAGGTGGTTATCCAACCCGGAGTTAATGTTTATAAACTGGTCCTGACGGTTCCCGATGCCAGGCTGTGGTGGACCTGGGATCATGGCAAGCCCAATATGTATACAGCAACCTTTAAAGTCTGTAATGATGTTATAAGTCAGAATTTCGGAATTAAAGAAGTTGAACGGGAGGAAAAAACCGGACATTGGATATTAAACGGTAAGAAAATCTTCCTCCGCGGTATGAGATATATTTCAGGCAACTGGATGAGTGTCGCAAACGAAGAAATGTGGAAAGAAGACCTTGAAAAAATGCTGGATATGAATATCAACTCTATACGCATAGGCAGCCATGTTGAGAAAGACGGTTTCTATACACTGTGCGATGAAATGGGATTCCTGGTATGGCAGGTATTTCCGCTGCATTATTGTGTAAGTGATTCGGATGACTTTATTGAGCGTGCCAGTGAAATGATAAAAGATATGGGCGAGATGCTCTACAACCATGCCTGCTTAGGTATGTGGTCCACGTTTAAAGAGCCGGAAATATATTGTTTTACCGATAAACCCAATAACTATTTCCGTTTATGTGAAGTACTCAAGGAATCATTGGGTACAATTGATCCCACCCGTTGGATCCACAAAGGGGACTACCGGGAAGGGGTTCAGAACTTCATGATTGGCTGCTGTCATGACGGGGATACGGATATTAATAAAGTAAACTTCCAGCCTGATGTCGTGGAATTTGGCGCTCAATCAATTCCTTGCCTGGAAACCTTAAAAACATTTATACCTGAAGACAAGCTGTGGCCGCCTCATTGGGATACATGGGAATACTGGGGTTTATTCTACGACCTGACATTTAAATTCGCCAAAGTGGATATGGGTAATTCCCTGGAGGAATTTATAAACAATTACCAGGAATACGAAGCGAAAGTTGTCAAAGAACAAATAGAAGCAGTCCGTCAGCGCAAATACAGGCCTGTAGGTTCTATGTATCTGTATTATTGGTCTGATGCATGCCCGATGATCGGATCAGGTTTATTTGACTATTACCGCAGGCCGTATAAAGTATATTATTCAATGAAGGCCGTATATACACCCGTTTTGATTAGTCTTGAGCGGAATGCTGATCCATATATCATTGGACGGGATAAGATCTATCAACCTGCAACTACTTTTGCAGGAAAAGTATGGGTGACCAATGATATGGATGCTTTGAAGGATTGCAGGATAGAATGGGAAATAGTTAAAAAAGAGAACGATGAAGTGCAGTGTAAAAACTCATTTGTTTCAAACATAGAACCTGATTCAGCACATATTGTGGATCATATTGTATGGGATATTCCCCATGATGCATCAGGCGAGTATGTTGTTAAAATGAGGGTGTTTGATAAAGAAGGCACCGTTCTTTCTGAAAATTATACCGATATTATAGTAAGGTAGAATAACCGTAATTAGGTTTTAAAAACATCCAACCGCATTACAAGGCAGTGGATGCTGATTATTATGTGGAGAGCGGAGTTTGGCATAGTTATAGAAGCACAGATGAACCATTTAATATAAGCTCGGGCTGATGTGTTAGCTATGCCAAACTCCAATAATTTTTTAGAAAAACACGATATTCAATGAAAATAGGAGATAAAGGAAGCTTATTTATACTGATTCAGAATACTATAAAAATACTATATAACAGAATCCTTGAATACAGGGCAAAAAAATGCTAATCTTATCATGTATTATAAATTATAAATTATAAATTATAATAAAATTTTACATGTTTTGTTTCTTTATGCATAATATTATTCTGCCCGATAGTTAAAATATAATTATGAGAATAATAGTTCAGGCTCATTTCATATACTTGGCGGCTTTTATATATGGACAAATAAAAATAAGGAGGATCATGCAATGGGAGTAAAAAAAGTAGTAAGTCCTGATGATGTACAAGGGTTACAATTACCTGGAAGGGAACTCAAATGGATAGTAACACCTGAAACGGTAGGAGCCCAGCAGTTGTCAATTGCAATCATGGACTGTCCTGCAGGCTCTGTTGTCCGACCGCTCCACAGCCATAAGGACATTGAAGAAGTGATTTTAATACTTGACGGTCAGGGTGAAGCATGGATTGACGGAGAAATGGTTTCTTTCAGGAAAGGAGACGCCGTGTTCTTTCCCGCCAATTCCAGGCATCAAGTCCGTAACACAGGCGATAATGCGCTGATCACTGCTTCTATTTTCTCTGCTCCTACAAATCCTGATAATTATGTCATATACGAAGAGGATGCATTTGACAGTATGTAATACTGTGTCGGTTGAATCAACACTTACATCAGTTTTAAGGAGGGAACCAATATGAGAAAGTTTATAGGGGAAGGCATAGGAAGAATAGTCGTCCTGAATCTCCAAAGAGGGGAAAAGCTGTTGGAAAGCATAAGGGAACAGCTTAAAGAAGAAGGAATAAAAAATGCTATCGTATTAAGCGCAATTGGTTCATTGCAGAAAGCTGTTTTTCACAGAGTTACCGGTATGGAAGAGACTCCTGTGGATGAGTTTATAACCTTGGAAGAACCGATGGAACTGGCTTCTTTACAAGGCGTAGTAATTGATGGAGAACCGCATTTTCACATGGTAATATCGGATCTGGAGCAAACCTATACAGGACATTTGGAGGAAGAAACAACTGTTTTGTATTTAGTAGAAATTACACTGGCTGAGATTAAAGGAATCAACCTTGAAAGGAAGAAAAACGAGCTCAATATTGCAGTTCTGCAGGAAAAATCGGAAGGTTAATGAGGTAATGATACGGCCTTGGCGGATAATCTTAAAAAATGATTATTTAAACAAGAGGTGTAGTAATGAATAATAAGCAAACAAGCAATCCTGCTGAAAAATCAGTTGTGCATATTTGGGAAAAAGTAGAAATAGTGTTGGAAGCTGAAGGTACATACTCAAATCCATATACTGAAGTAGATGTATGGGTGGATTTGAGTGGGCCCGGTTTTGAAAAAAGAGTATATGGATTCTGGGATGGTGGCAGTGTTTTCAAAGTAAGGCTTGTAGCAACTGCACCAGGAGAATGGAAATGGCAAAGCGGTTCTAACACCTCTGATCGGGGACTCAACGGCAAATCCGGTGAATTCCAGGCAGTAGAATGGGATGAGAAAGAAAAAGAAGAGAATCCGTGCAGACGGGGCTTCATATATCCAACACCGAACGGACACGCTTTTATGTATGCTGATGGAACTCCCTTTTTGCTTCTTGGTGACACCTGGTGGGCAACCCCGACATATAGATATAAATGGTATGAAGACGAGCTTTCGCGGCCAATTGGCCCGGATATGGGTTTTAAGGATATGGTAAAATTCAGGAAGTCCCAAGGGTACAATTGTATTGCAATGCTCGCAGCATTTCCCACGTGGGCCAATGACGGTTTACCGCCTACAATTCATATGGATGATGAGTGGAAAACTGCAATCAGGGCGGCATGGGAACAGGCTGGTACCAACAGTGCCAAAGACATGCATAATGAAGGCGGCCGGCCGTTCTGCTTCCCGGGTAAAGTTCCGGGGTATGAGGATGTAGTTCCGGATTTTGATCGCATCAACCCCGAATATTTTAAACACATGGACAAGAAGGTTGACTATCTGAACGATAATGGTTTTGTACCATTTATCGAAGTAGCGCGGCGGGATATAAGCCAGGTCTGGAAAAGATATTATGACTGGCCGGCATCATATGCCCGTTTCATTCAATACATTTTTGCAAGGTATCAGGCAAATAACTGTTTATTAAGCCCAATCCATTTTGATTATGCCGGAGATTCCATCCCGTCTTTCGAGTACAATGAACCGGCAAACATGGTTGTTGACAAATACGGCCATCCGCCGTTTGGTAATCTTGTGGGGACAAACGCATCTCCCTCTACCCTGGTAAACTTTGGAGGGCCTGACCAGGCGCGGTGGCTTACCTTCCATCAGATTGGCAACTGGAGGGAACATGATCATCATTGGTATATGACAGAAATATATTACTCAACTCCTCCAATGCCGGCTGTTAACGGCGAACCATATTATCCCGGCTTTCCTGATGATGATCCGCCGGCCTACAGCGAAGAGGCTGACCTGAACTGCCGTTCCGGGATGTATGGAGGATTCTTGTCAGGCGGATTCGGCGGTTACATCTATGGGGCAGAAGGCTTATGGGGAGCCGACATTGAACCGGATGCAAAATACAGGATGTGGGATGCGATGCAGTTTGAATCAGGGAAAATGGTACGCTACCTGGAAGATTTTGCATTCGTCAACGGAAACAGATATCAGGATTTGGAACCTAACGCTGATTTGGTTACACCCAATAAAGCCGGTGATCCTATGGGATACCGCGGGTGGGCTTACTGTGCACGCACAAAAGAGAAAGATTTCTTTTTGATATACCTGGAAAAGGATTGTCCCCAGATAACCGTACGCGGAGCCATTCCCAACGCATCATATTTGTTCAGATGGTTTAATCCAAGGACGGGAGCCTGGTTTGGAGATGTAAGGCTGACAACAATAAAAGCCGACGGTGTGGGAAGAATCCGAATTCCTGCACATCCGGCGGATAAGGATTGGGGACTGAGCCTGATATTGGAAAAGAAATAAATTTTGTATTTATTGCGTAAACAGCAATAAATACATATATAATATAAAAAGGAGGATATGTATGGCTAAAAAACAATTGCTTAAACTGTTAGCTGTCATGTTGGTGCTGGTGTTATGTGTTGCTTCATTTGCAGCATGTTCACAGTCATCGGATGATCAGGAAGGGAAGCCTGAACCTGCAGAAGATCCAAAAGATGATGGCAAAGAACCTGCAGAAAAGCCGCAAGATCCTGGTAAAAAACTTACTATACGTTATATGTCACCGGCAACAGCAGGAACTCCACAGGCTGAAATTCTTGAGGAGTTGATTAAAGAGTTTGAAGATGAGAATCCCAATATTACATTGGTACATGATGCTCTACCTTCTGCAGAACTCAGGACAAAGATCACGGTAGAGATGGCAGCAGACAACCCACCTCATGCATCATGGTGTATTTTAAGCTATGCACGGGAATTTATGCGTGATGATAAGATTATTGACTGGAAAACTGTATACGACGATCCGAATCACAAAGAATTTAAAGAGTGGTTTGATGATAAGACTCTCGAATTCTCGGCATACAAAGACGGCAGATTGATGATGGCACCCTATGAAGCAAGTATAGACGGTCTGTTCTACAACACAGAGATTTTCGAGAAATACGGCTGGGAGCCGCCAAAGACGTTTGACGATCTGATTGACATTGCAAAGAAATGCCGTGAACAGGGAATCTACGCCATAGTTACCGGCGGAAAAGACATGCGCTTTGCATGGATGGCTTCTGCCCTTCTGGTCAGGGCAATCGGCATTGAAAAAGCTACTGAACTGGCTATGGGCGATGCTATAACCAAGTGGAATGATCCCGAATACGGTTTCCCGCAAGCAATGGAGAAATTTAAGGAATTAGTCGATGCTGAGGCTTTCCCTCCCGGAACAGTTGGTTTATCTGCTACTGAAGCAGACCAGATGTTTGCACGTGGAGAAGCAGCTATGTATTATGAAGGCCAATGGAAACCCGGCAACTTCCTGACTGCCGGTGGAGATGATTTTATCAAGAAGGTAAGGCGTGTCAATTTCCCGGCGATGACGGATATGCCTGAAGGAGATCCGGACGCTTGTGTAGGCGGCACCATCGTAGGTACTATCGTAACCAGCAACAAGCCGGAAGAGGAAATACAAGCCGCCATTGAATGGGTAAAGGTAATCTCAAGCCCGGCATATTATATACCAAGCACTGAAACAGGACAGAACCTGTATGCAGGTAAGGCAGAATATGATCGTACAAAGCCGCCGGAAGTAATAAACCAGTTGTATGACGCCTTCCAGTCAGCACCGAGGTTCATTCCTTCCATGGACGCTTTTGCTCCTCCTGCTGTAGACCTTGCAATAAAGAAAACCGCAATGCCAGGGATACTTTCAGGCGAATTAACGCTTGAAGCTGCAATCGCAGAAGTGCAAAAAGCCGCGGAAGAATACGCAAAAACACTCGAGTAATAGTTAAGCTATATTGAACTTATCAGGGTGCAGATAAACCATATACTTCTGCACCCTGATAAGAATTTTATACATGAGCAATTCAGTATTATATGGAGTGGATTATATGAGCTCAATTGCAATTAATAAAAAAATAAATGATAATAGAGTTTCACTGTTAAAAGTGGGTAAGAAAGCAAGGATTGTTATATATGCTTTTATGGCCATTTGTTCAATTCTGGTTCTTTTGCCGCTGCTTTGGCTGATTTTTACATCGCTGAAAACCCAGGCTGAACTGACCCAGAATATATGGGGCCTGCCCAAATCTCCCCAGTTAAGCAACTATGCGCTTGCATGGAAAAAAGGACGAATGGGGCTTTATATAACAAACAGCCTTATTTCCACCATAGTTACTATTATAATAACCGTTATAACTTCGACTACGATTTCGTTTATTCTGTCCAGGTTCACATTTAAACTGAACAGAACCATATATTACCTTGTTGTTATAGGAATGATGATCCCGATTCATGCAGCTGTGATCCCGCTTTATATCATGGCTTTGAATTTAAAGCTTCAGAATAATCTGGTTGCGCTTGGTTTTATATATGCAGCATTCAGAATACCGGCATCAGTATTCTTTTTGGAAAGCTATATGAAGTCCATACCGAAGGAATTAGAGGAAAGCGCTATTATAGACGGATGCGGAATATGGAAGACATTTGTAAATATAATACTGCCGTTGTCAAAAGATGGAATTATAACAATTGTAATTTTAGCCGTATTGGCTTGTTGGAATGAGTTATTAGTAGCTATGCTGATGTTAAATCAACCGTTTATAAAAACCTTACCTATTGGTCTTATGGGATTTATCGGTGAATATAATTCTGAGTATACTCAGTTGTGCGCGGGTCTTGTAATAGCCTGTCTCCCGGGTCTGATATTCTATGCACTGCTGAAAGAAAAGATTGTCAAAGGTATGACTGTCGGTGCTATAAAAGGCTAATAAGAATTTAGGAGAGGTAGTTCGTATGGATGTAATTAAAAACAAACGTTTAGCAATCATAATGTTTCTGATTCCAGGTCTGTTGGTATACTTGTTGTTTGTTTTTTATCCGATTCTGCAAGGAGTTATATTAAGCACGTATCGTTGGAAGACGGTTAGTGTTAAAGTCTTTACAGGATTTGATAATTATATAGGTGTATTTCAGGACAATCTGTTCTGGAAGTCTATGAAAAACTCGTTTATATTCATGCTGGGCACGGGATTAATACAGATTCCGTTGGGCTTCATTCTGGGTTACCTGCTGTATCTGCAGCTAAGGGGATACAGATACTTCCAGACCATATTCTTTATACCGCCGATGTTAATGACTGTAGCGGTAGGATATATATGGGGTTATATATACAGCCCGGCTATAGGAATTCTTAAGCCGCTTATGCAGGCAGTAGGATTAGGGAAGTATTATATACCACCGCTGGCAGATTCGCGAACGGCACTTTTCTTTATGATATTAGCCCAGGCTTGGAACTCAACGGGAATTCAGATGATGCTTTTTAACGCTGGCTTTATGAACATGCCGGAAGAAGTAATTGAAATGTCTACAATTGACGGGGTATACGGCTGGAGAAAAATATTCTATATAGTCATACCGCTATCCTGGGAGGTCACTAAAACCGTTATTATTCTGCAGCTGACAGGAGCGTTGAGAGCATTCGATTTGATTTTTGTCATGACCGGCGGGGGACCCAACCATGCGACGGAAGTTTTACCGGTATATATGTTTGTGCAAGCCTTCCAGAATTTCAATATAGGGTATGGAACGGTTGCTGCAGTTGTGATTTTCGTATTATCAATGGGCCTGACTATGAGCCTGAGAAAGATAATGGGTCAGGAAATAATTTAATTGGTAACCAAATAATATGGAAACTCTCACCTGGGTGAAAGTATTATAAGAAATACGGATAAATACAAGGAGGAAAATTACATGAACAACAAAGAATTGATAGAAAAAATCAGGCAATGCAGATTAGCTGATTTATCAGACGGTATGGATGCATTGGGCCTTGTTAACACTGGAACTATGTCCTCAAAGATGAGACCCATTCGCCCGGGAATTTCAATGGCAGGTTTTGCTTATACCGTAAAGTTAATCCCGGCGCAAAAAGATGTAAAAGTCTGCAAAAACTTCGAGGAATACAGCAAAGAACTGGACGAATGGTGCAGCGACACTTATTCATTCTTTGGGCCCATTTCTGAGGGAAAGCATAAAGATGATGATTTGGTAATTGTCATCGATATGGGAGGATACCCCGGTGGAATCTGGGGTTCTGAAATCGGAATGAATGCCATGAAGAATGGCGTTGTGGGAACGGTCATTGATGGTGGATGCAGAGACTTGTATGAGTGCAACCTGGAAGGTGTTAAGGTTTGGTGCACTGCAAAAACTTTTAACCACGTATACGGCAGATTGGTCAGCGGAGGCGTCAACATACCTGTCGAATGTGCCGGCGTGACTGTAAACCCTGGAGATATTGTATGTGGAGACGACGATGGTGTACTGGTCATTCCCAGGGACAGAGCTGAAGAAGTATTAGAGATCGCATTGAAAGTACGTGAGGGAGATCAAAAGACAAGGGCTCAGCATTATAAAGATTTGGGCTTGCCATTTGATGAAACACTGGGTGAAGCAGGAAAAGAATAATCCTGTAGATTAACAGTTATATAAGGTGAGAGTTTCAAATTTTTTATATGTAAATACACATTATTCAACCGGTTTACCCGGTTGAATAATGTGTATAAACGCTGAATTTATTATCATGTAAGCTGCCTTAGAGTAAGTAAGCTATAAACTGGCCAGGAACAAAAAAATGGACATTCCTGGAAAATAAGGAGGTGTTCAGAATCAGCATGAAGGCGTTACGTAAACTGAAGCCGGGATATGGAGCAGAACTGGTAGATATACCAATACCGTCTATAGAAGCCGATGAAGTTTTGATAAAGGTTAAAGCAACGGCTCTGTGCAAATCCGATATAGATGTGTACAATTGGACACCCTTGGTTGCTTCGGCAAACTACCGGCTGCCTCTTACAATGGGACATGAATTTTTAGGCGAAATTGTCGAAGTGGGAAATGCTGTAAGAACATTAAAAGTTGGAGAACATGTAGTCGGGGAAACACATGTACCGTGTCTGCGCTGTAAAAGCTGTTGGAATAATAATATGCATATTTGTGACAATATGGGTGTCTTGGGGCGCAGTTATCAGGGTTCTTTTGCTGAATATATAAAGATGCCGGCAGTTTCAGCTATAAATGTTTCAAAGGATTTGCCGCCCAAATATGGAGCTGTTATGGAACCATTAGCCACGGCGGTACATGCATTGATGAAAGGCCAGGTATGGGGCAAACCGGTTGTAGTCCTTGGATGCGGGGTTATTGGCCTGATGTCGGTTCAGCTTGCCAAGCTTTTGGGAGCTACACGTGTTTATGCTGTGAGCACAAGTTTAAACAAACTGGAAAAGGCTGTGGCTCTTGGGGCTGATAAGGCCATAAACAGCAGAACAGAAGACTGGGTGCAGATAATTCTGGACGAAACGCACGGATATGGTGTGGGAACGGCAATTGAAACGACAGGAAACGAAGGAATTATAAACAGGACCATGGACGTATTACAAAAAGCAGGAACATGTGTATTTGTCGGAATGATTGAAGGCGGACTGAATATAGAAAAGTATATGGACAGAGTCGTGTACAGGGAACTGATATTGACCGGGATTTTCGGCCGCAGAATTTATGAAACATGGAATGTCTTAAATGAATACCTGGATAGTGGTTATATCGATCTGAGCAATTATGTTGGAGCAGAAATGCCGCTTACAGAATTTGAAAGAGGCTTAAAGGAATCTTCGAGCCTGACCGGACGGGTAATATTTTATCCGTAAATTAAATTATGTAATCCTATTTAAAACTTGAGGGAGTGAGAAACAGTGGGGAATTTTAAATTGCCTGAAAAAGTGGATATATTTGAGGTGGGGCCAAGAGACGGATTGCAGAATCAAAGAGATTTTATTCCCACTGAGAGTAAAATAGAACTGGTCAATAAACTGACAGCTGCCGGCTGCCAGAGGATAGAGGTTACTTCTTTTGTGCATCCCAAATGGGTTCCTCAAATGAAAGATGCAAAAGAGGTTTTCTCACGGATTGACAAAAAAGAAGGCGTAGTATACAACGCTCTTATCCCTAACCTGAAGGGTTTGGAATTGGCCCTGGAGGCAGGTTTGCAGGAAGTAGTAACAATTATGAGCGCAAGTGAAAGCCACAATAAAAAGAACTTAAACCGCAGCGTTGACGAATCTCTGAAAGAGATAGAAGAGATCAACCGGATTGCTGCTGAAAAAGGTGTCAAAGTTCGTTCATATATTGCTACCGTATTTGGATGCCCTATTGAAGGGGATGTGCCGGTTGAAAAAGTAATCGATATTGCTTTGGCTCTGGAAGAAAGCGGTTCTTATGAAATTTCACTGGGTGATACTACCGGAATGGCAAATCCTATAATGGCGTATGAAATACCAGCTATGATTCTTGAACGCCTGAAAAAAGCAAGCTTGGCTGTTCATTATCACCAGGCTGACGGAATTGAGTTTGCAAATATACTGGCCTCTCTGAAAGCCGGGATAACTGTTTTCGACGGAGCTGCCGGCGGATTGGGAGGATGCCCTTATGCACCGGGTGCAACGGGAAATACCGCAACTGAAACTATGGTTGATATGTTCCACCGAATGGGAATAAAAACCGGTATTGACCTGGATTTGATTAACGAATGCGGAAAGTTTGCCAAGAGCCTGGTAAATTGCTGTAATGTATAAGAAAGCAAAGTAAATAGAAAGGAGCAGTAGGATGAATAAAGATAAACTGATGGGCATCAAGCAGCGTTTTGCAGCTGGAGAGATCAAACAGCAGCATTTGGAGATGCAGGTTTTTAAAGAAGTCTATGAATCTGATCCTGCTAAAGTGCGGGATGCATGTCATGACGCAGCAGTGATCCGCTGTGAAGTAATAGAAGAACAGACAGGGGTATCCCTTGAAACCATAAAGAACAGCCGGATAGATAACAGTACTTTAGTAGACGGTGGATATATACTGCCCGGTATAGAGCTGAAAACCGGCGGCGCATTGATACCTATGGGAATTGCCGGGCCTATGAGAATAAAAGGAAAATATGTAAATGATGAAGAGGTATATATCCCCCTGGCAACCAATGAGGCAGCTCTTCTTGCAGGAGTACAGAGAGGTATTAAAGCCATTAATATGGCAGGCGGATTGAATACCTTGGTGCATTTTGACGGAATGACAAGAGCTCCGTTAATAGAAGCGCCTGATATTTATAAAGCCCAGTGGCTTTGCCAGGAAGTCAGGACAAATAAAGAATTAATTGAGGAACTGGGTACTCATGTGAAGGATCCTTTTGTAAGGCTGGAACGCATAGAACCATATCAATTGGGAACAAAAGTATTTTTGCGCATGTTTTATAAGACCGGCGATGCAATGGGAATGAACGGTGTTACCAAGGCATCTGCCGATATAACAAAGGCGCTGTTAAACCGCCTGGATGGGTGGAAATTGATAACAATCAGCAGTAATCTGTGTACCGATAAGAAAGCGGCTCATATTAATGTGCTGACCGGACGCGGAAAATCCGTACAGACGGAAGTATTTATACCCAGGGAAGTGCTGCAGAGTGTTTTCAAGAAAGGTGTTACTGCCGGTAAAGTGCAGCAGGTAGTTTTTCATAAGTGCTATCTTGGCACTGCTTTGAGCGGGACAATTTCCGGCTTTAATGTCAATGCTGCCAATACAATAGCTGCATTTTTCGCTGCTACAGGACAGGATTTGGCGCAGGTTATAACTTCTTCAAGCTGCTTTGTTCAGGCTGATGCCACTGAAGACGGAGGAGTTCATTTCATGGTAACCCTGCCCTGCATGGAACTGGCAACCATCGGCGGAGGCACAATGTTTGGTACGGCAAAAGAGGCATTGAACCTGCTGGGATGCGGACAGTTCGGCAGTTCAATTGATGATAACCGCAGTGTATTGCGTTTAGCGGAAATTGCCGCTGCAGCTGTCACTGCCCTGGAGTTGAATACCGCATGTGCACAGGCGGCTGATTATGAAATGGCAGAGTCCCATGTAAGATTGGCCAGAGGGGAAGTAGATAATTAGATAGGTGTCAACGGCAACTCAATTACTCTTTAAATTTGTAGTTGAGTTGCTGTGCAATTTATATAAAAAAATAATAAAATTATTGTATGGAAATAAAGATGATTTTTTTGTAAAATATAGACAAAAAGCGGCAGAGGGTGAAATGTATTGAACTCACACGAATATGCATTATTATCAAGCAATGAACTGGAAAAGTTCGTAAACCTGAGCGTAAAAGAGAGGACATACAGGATAATAAAGGAGAAGATTTTAAATCTGGAGATTGAACCGGGAAGTCGTATAAGGGAGGATCTGTTGGCTAATGAATTAGCGATAAGCCGGACGCCGGTAAGAGAAGCTATAAACCAGCTTGCAGCAGAGGGATTTGTTGAGATTATACCTAGAAAAGGCGTATTCTCGATAGAGCTTAAAACAGATGATATTATAGAACTCCTTCTTGTCAGGGAAGCTTTGGAGGTTTTAGCTGTAAAAGAGTGCATCGATAAAATTGAGCAACACCAAATTGAAGAGTTGAATGAGCTTATCGACAGTTTTGAAAATGCCGTTAATGAAAAACGCTATCAGGACTGTAATATATTGGACAGCGAATTTCATCATATGATCGCAATGATTACCGGTAATAAAAAATTAATTGAGTTTATTGACGTTATTGAAGACTTCATGCGAATTGCCAGGAATATGGAGACCATATATGACGGATGGAACAAAAATTTGACTGCGTTGAAAGACCATAAACTGATTGTGGAGGCAATAACCAAGAAAGATAAGAAAATGGCTGAATCCGCCGTTAGAAATAATATTAATAATATGAAGAAAAACCTTAATATTTATATAGATCCTGACTTTGAATAGGATTACGAACCGTTCTGATTTTCCTGGTTGGATTCTGTTTTATCATGACACTGTTTTCAAAAAGGTTTGAAACACTGCAACGAAGATGTATTTATAATAGTGAACAAAGAGGAGGTTTCCTTTATGCTTAAGCCCGAAGAGATCAGTCGAATCGCTCAGGAGCTCCGTATAACTGTTTTGGATATGATATATAAAGCCAGGAGCGGACATGTCGGAGGCAGTTTTTCCTGTGCAGAAATAATTACTACATTGTACGAATATTTTATGAATGTAAGGCCGGATGAACCATGTTGGCCGGACAGAGACCGGTTTATTTTAAGCAAGGGACATGCAGCTCCGATGCTGTATGCTGTTTTAAGCAAAAAAGGTTTTTTTGAAGAAGAAAAATTATACACGCTTCGTCAGTTGGGCAGCCCTTTACAAGGACATCCTTGCATGTTTGAACTGCCGGGCATTGATATGTCGACCGGCTCATTGGGCATGGGCCTGTCTGTAGGAGTGGGTATGGCATTATCAGCAAGGGTTACCGGCAGGAAATACAGAGTATTTGTGCTGTGCGGTGATGGTGAACTGCAGGAAGGTCAAAACTGGGAAGCGCTTATGTCAGCCGCAAAGTGGAAACTTGATAATTTAACCGTTATAATTGATTATAATGGTGTTCAGCTTGATGGCAATGTAAACGATATAATGCCCCTCAGCGACATAGAATCCAGGCTGAAGAGTTTTGGAATTCACACATTCAAGTGCGACGGACATAATGTTGAAGACCTGATAAATAGCATACAGGCTGCAATCCGGTATGATGGGCCTGCTGCGGTTATTGCAAAAACAGTAAAAGGTAAGGGCGTATCTTTCATGGAAGGACAATCTGCATGGCATGGTAAAGTTGTTGAGGATAATGAATATGAACAAGCCGTAAAAGAATTAACCGGGCTTTTGAGATAATCACCTGTCATTGAAAGAGAGTTGATAGAATATGAAGCAAATGAGATTGGTATTTGGCGAGATGCTCTGTGAGCTCGGAGATGAATATCCCGGGCTGGTTGTTTTGGATGCCGATGTTTCCAGCAGTACGCAAACAAGATTGTTTGCAGAAAAATACAAAGATAGGTTTTTTAACTTTGGCATTGCAGAAGCCAATATGATAAGCGCAGCTGCCGGTATGGCCGCTTGTGGATTAATACCTGTGGCTTCTACATTTGCATTTTTGATAGCTTTACGGGCCGGAGATCCTGTAAGAAGCCTTGTATCGTACAACAATTTAAATGTAAAGCTTGCCGGCGCGTATGGAGGACTGTCTGATTTTGCCGATGGTGCAAGTCACCAATCCGTATGCGATTTATCTGTAATGAGAGCGATGCCTAATATGACGGTATTGGTGCCTTCTGATATTGATACTGCCCGCGGCGCTGTAAAGGCGATGTTGGACCACAAAGGCCCCGTATATTTACGCCTGTCCCGTGAACCTGTCGGATCGTATCATGGGGGAGATCATGCATTTGAGATTGGAAAGGCAAGAGTGCTCAGGGAGGGGAACGATGTAACCATAGCCGTTACCGGTATCCTGCTTGCCCAGGTATTGGAGGCAGCTGAGGAACTGGACAAGGCCGGGATTAATGCCTCAGTAGTGGAATTTGCCACACTAAAGCCATTTGATGCTGAAACCCTGCTGAGCTGTGCCCGTAAGACCGGCGCTGTTATCACTGTCGAAGAGAATACGGTTTTGGGAGGTTTGGGAGGAGCGGCAGCCGAAGTTTTGGGAGAAAACTATCCGGTCATTATGAAAAGGATTGGACTGAACGATACATTCGGGCAAAGCGCTGTTTCATACAGAGACCTCTTAAACTGGTACGGTTTGACAGCCAAACGCATATATGATACTGCGAAAGAAGTCGTTAAGTTAAAATAAAGGATGTTTGAGAAATATGCAGGATATAACTGCATATTTTTGTGCTGAAATTACCGGTTTTACAGAAGACGGCTGAGTGGTATTATTAATATAGTGGTATTATAATAATATTATTATAAAAACCGTCCAAGAAATGTCACCCATTAAGGGTGTTAAAAGCATAAAAGCTGACTATAATAGTAAAAAATAAAATATAGAAGGAGAGATGGAAAGATGAAAGAGTCAATGTATAAGTATATGCGTGTAGGCCTTATACACTTTATGGCTTATCCTGATACCATGGCAGGCGAAGGGCCTATCCTAGAGACGATCAGGAAGATAGCCGTGGATGATTATTTCAATGCCATTGAGATTACCTGGATAAAGGACGACAAGGTCAGAGAACAGGTAAAAAAGATGCTTGAAACATCCCATATGACGGTTGCCTATGGAAGCCAGCCCAGGCTGCTGACTACCGGAATGAATATTAATGATCTTGATGATGCAGCCAGGAAAAAAGCTCTCGATAATCTTAAAGAAGGAATTGATGAAGCGTACTATATGGGAGCCGAAGGTTTTGCATTCCTTAGCGGTAAGTATGAGGAAGATAAGAAGGAAGAGGCATTTGCCGCTTTAGTTGATTCCACCAAGGAACTGTGCGCCTATGCCAAATCAAAAGGAAATCTGAGAATAGCCCTTGAGGTATTTGACTGGGACGTTGACAAAAAAAGCATTATAGGGCCTGTGGATTTGGCAAAGAGATTTGCAGAGGAGATAAGGAAGGAATATGACAATTTCGGCCTCATGGTGGATTTAAGCCACTTGCCGCTGTTAAGGGAGAGCGCAAGAGAATCTCTTATACCTGTGAAGGATTATATCGTACATGCCCATATGGGTAATGCCGTAGCTGCAGATCCGTCATTGGAAGCATATGGGGATGCCCATCCAAGATTTGGTTTCCCCAACAGCGAGAATGATGTAGATGAGTTGGTTGAATATCTGAGCGTCCTGATGGAGATTGGATTCCTGAATACAAAGAACCCGCCAATAGTAAGCTTTGAGGTAAAACCGTGGAAGGATGAGGATCCGGATATAGTTGTAGCAAATGCTAAAAGAGTGCTTAATGAGGCATGGGCAAGGTTATAAATTGAATATAAACGGGTCTTTTTCCGTATGAGAACATTATTATATTGAACAGGGGGTATGCTTTAGATGAAAATCGTGGTACTGGATGGTTATACGCTGAATCCCGGGGATTTATCCTGGGGCGAATTGGAGAAACTGGGTGAACTTACGGTATATGACCGTACTCCCGAAGACAAGGTACTGGAGAGGATAGGAGACGCTGAGATAGTATATACCAACAAGACACCCTTAACCAGGGAGACATTCTATAAAGCACCCAACCTCAGGTGGGTAGGTGTGCTGGCTACAGGTTATAATGTAGTTGATGTTGAAGCAGCAAGGGAACGCGGTATTCCCGTTGCCAATATTCCTACTTATGGCACTGCTGCTGTTGCCCAGATGGTTTTTGCGCTGCTCCTTGAGATTTGCCATCATGTATGGGAACACAGCGAAGCGGTCAAGAGAGGGGACTGGACCAATAATCTGGATTGGTGTTTTTGGAATTATCCCCTTATAGAGTTAGCCGATAAGACCATGGGTATTATCGGGTACGGAAGAATCGGACAGGCAACCGGCAAAATAGCACAGGCAATGGGCATGAAGGTTGTGGCATACGACCAGTATGAAAACAAGGAATTAGAGAGTGAAACAATGAAGTATGTCAGCCTGGATGAGCTTTTGAGGGTATCGGATGTAATAAGCCTGCATTGTCCTTTGTTTGAGAGTACTAAGGGTATAATAAACAAGGAAACCATATCGAAAATGAAGGATGGAGTAATACTTATAAATACCTCAAGAGGCCCCCTGGTAGTTGAGGAAGACCTGGCTGAAGCATTGAACAGCGGGAAGGTGTATGCAGCGGCTGTCGACGTGGTATCTTCCGAGCCTATAAGCATGGATAATCCACTGCTTAAAGCAAAGAATATCATAATAACTCCGCATATAGCTTGGGCTCCAAAGGAGTCAAGGCAGAGGCTTATGAATATTGCCGTTGACAATCTGAAAGCCTTCCTGGATGGAAATCCTGTCAATGTGGTAAACAATCTGTAATTTATGAAAACGGTATGTAATTATTGCTGAAAATAATGTATAATTAAATAAACACATTAGTTAACAGCTTTGGGTATGACACTCAACATTTCGAAAACGGGGGTGATTTTTGTGTCAAGGTCATTTGATTTACCGGATGTTATGAAAGCGGCGGTTCTGAAAAAGCCTATGGAGGTTGAAATAGAGTACAGGCCTGTTCCTGTACCGGGTCCCGACGAGGTGCTCGTAAAAGTGATGGCTGTAGGTGTTTGCGGTTCCGATGTGCACTACTATGAAAGCGGAAGGATAGGCAGCTTTGTAGTTGAGAATCCCATGATACTGGGACACGAATGTTCCGGAATTATAGCAGCAGTTGGAGAAAATGTCACCCGTTTTAAAGTGGGGGACAGGGTTGCTGTTGAACCGGGGGTAACCTGCGGCAAATGTGAGTACTGCAAGGCCGGCAGGTATAACCTGTGCCCGGACGTGGTATTCCAGGCTACTCCTCCTTATGACGGGGCGTTTGTTCAGTATTTTACGCACAGACAGGATTTTGTGTACCCGATCCCTGATCATTTAACATTTGAAGAAGCTGCACTAATCGAGCCGTTTTCTGTAGGCCTTCATGCTGCCAACAGGGCTGATATAAAACCCGGCTCGACAGTAGCTATCTTTGGGTTGGGCCCGGTAGGGCTTATGGCTGTTGTTGCAGCAAGGGCTTTCGGAGCCAGCACTGTCATAGCAACCGATCTTGAAGAAATAAGGCTTAATGCCGCTAAAAGCGTTGGAGCATCGTTAGTTTTCAACGCAAGGGAGCATGATGTCGTAAAAGAGATAATGGATTATACCAACGGCCGTGGAGTGGATGTGGCTATCGAAGCAGCAGGGCATCCCGCGACGCTGCAAAATGCGCTGGCTTCTCTGTGCCGCGGAGGAAAGCTGATGATTGTCGGGCTGCCTGCCCAGGATAATATCCCGCTTAATATTCCTGCAATTGCTGATAAGGAATTGGATATATACGGGATATTCAGATATGCCAACACTTATCCGAGGGCTATTGAAATACTGGCCTCGGGAATAGCTGATACAAAGGCTTTGGTTACCGGAAGATATTCCCTGGATGAGGCTGTTCGTGCTCTTGAGGAAGCCCGTACAAACAAGGCAAACAATATAAAGATAATGGTATATCCAAATGAAGAATAACATGGATTCGCTTTTATGGTTTTTTCTGAATTATTAATCCATATACACCTGCAGAGGTAAACCTAAAAAGGTAATACTTATAGCCCCATTTTTTGTATACAAAAATGGGGTTTTTTATTTGAAAAAACGCAGCCATGTCCAAAAGTTTTTACCGCTTTTTGCAGGTAAACAATCACTGTAAATTCCCTGCGTACGGGAGAAACGCTGAGCATTTCAGGTATAATTGGCCGCAGGTCCGGGGCTGTTCCCGGAGTAATCTATAATAGTGCCCGGGGAGGCGGCAGCCGGGTGAAATTTGTTATTAATATTAAAAATTCATGCAAAGCCAGTTGATATAGTGAGATAGCTGTGGTACATTAGAAGCATGTATTGACGGTTGGGCGGAGATTCCCTCCGGTGATATTATCGGATCTGTGGAATATGATGCGTTCAACCGGTATGCTGCCTAACTTAATAAAATAGATGAAAAAGGAGGTTTGCCATGCTATTATATGAAGAACCGGCAAGAAAAATTCCTGTCAGGCAGTTTGATGTTGTTGTTGCGGGAGGAGGCACCGCCGGTGTTGTAGCCGCCATCGCGGCGGCGCGCCAGGGTGCCAGAACAGCATTGATTGAATCCAAGGGTTATACCGGTGGTATAATTACGGAAGGCGGTACTGCGCTTCATAGCTTCTTCAATTTATGGAAGGCTTTTCCGGGAGTGGAAAAGAAGCAGGTTGTACGCGGTATCCCGCAGGAAATAGTTGACCGATTAATCGAACGCGGAGGTACTACGGGACACGTTGAAGCGCTGACCGGGTATGATTATGACAGCGTCTGCACTGCAATTGATACTGAGATCTACAAGCTTGTATCCCTTGAGATGCTGATTGAAGCCGGGGTTGAGGTATTTGTCAACACGCTTTTGGTTGGAGCGGTTATGGACGGGGATACTATCCGTGGAGCGATTGTCGAAAGCCGCAGCGGACGTGAAGTTTTTTATGCGAAATGTTTTGTGGATTGCACCGGATATGGAGATTTAAGCGCCTATGCCGGAGCATCCTTTACCGAGCCGAATGACCATCCTGTTGCAAACAGCATTGGCGTAGGAGGCCTGGATATCGACCGCTTCTATGAGTATTTTAAAGAGCTCGGCGCTTTAGGCGAATCAGCCCGTGGACCGCGAAGCGGACAGGACGGCAAGCTGGTGCGGGTTGGTGCGGATGAAAGCAAGCTGCCGCCGGAGCTGGTGGCAGAGGCGCGAAAAATCGGCCTGGCTTTTATTACAACGACGGTGCATGACGATTACCTGATGTTTATCAAGCTCAATTATAAAATGGACGTCAGCCCGACAAACCGTGACGAAGTGGTTAAGGCGGAACTGGAACTGCGCAAGCGCCAGGAAGCGGCCATTGAGCTGCTGAGGAAGATTCCGGGCTGTGAAAAAGCTTTTATTGCAAGAACCAGTCCGTCGCTTTGTATCCGCCGCGGCCGCTGCATAACATGCGACTATGATATAACCCTGTCGGATGTTTTAAATGGTGTTCATTTTGAGGATGACATAATGAGCTATGGCTTCCATGACTGCGCGCCGCGCCTTCAGATCAAAGACGGCGGAACTTACGGAATCCCATACAAGGCTTTGCGTGTAAGCGGCATTTCCAACCTGCTTGCTGCCGGCATGATTATTACCTCCGACTGGGAAGCGCATATGTCAACACGGAATACCGTTGCATGCATGGGACAGGGTCAGGCCGCCGGGACTGCAGCAGCGCTTTGTGCTTCCAAGAATATTGGAACACGGGAACTCGATTATGCAGAACTCCGGAAAGCACTTATCGAAGCGGATGTATACCTGGAAAACTAGAAGCACATATTATACTGATAATAAAAGGGCTGTTGATTACAACAGCCCTTTAAAACAGCAAAGTTTTCTGCATTGGAAATGCCCAGGCGTTAACCTGGCGGGATTTGCAGGATCCTGCATTTATGAAAACAGATCAAGTACCCGGGGAGATGTATTTCCGGTTAAGGGCCTTTAAGAAAAGGATGCACGGAGAGTAAGGCAGGGACACCGGGGTATAACCGGGGTACATATTACCCTGCTCTGGATGCGTCATGATTACCCTTATAATAGGTAAATCATGGTTTGTAAAAAAATAACTGAATGGGGAGTTATCCATGAACATTAACAGGTATGAGCTGGTCAAAAGGCATAATCCGGTCCTCAGAGATTTTGATTTCATCTCTCCGTTAACGGTTGGCAATGGGGAATTTGCATTTACCGTGGATGTTACAGGGCTTCAGACCTTTTCCTGTATGTATGAAGATGGTACTCCTCTTTGTACACAGTCCCAGTGGGGGTGGCACTCCTTCCCGAGACCTGAATCAGAGACTATTTCCAGGGACAAGCTGAAGCTGAAGAAATACAATGTACATGGACGGGAAGTGGGATACATCACATCCAGCGACGGACAGGAAGAGCTGTTTCATTGGCTGCGGCAGAACCCTCACAAGCTTAACTTGTGCAATATAGGATTTGATTTTTCCGATTCCGGGCAGAATATGATGGGTCTGATTGACAGGGGAAGTATTCTCCAGGAACTGGATTTGTGGCATGGAAAAATTGTAAGCAGTTTCTCGATCAACGGCTGTCCTGTGAATGTGGAAACATGCTGTCATCCTGAATACGATGCGGTTTCCGTAAGGGCGAAATCAGATATCTTTGAAGCGGGAAAACTAAAGGTACTCTTTCGCTTTCCATATGGATCTCCGGACAAGGCCGCCTCGGATTGGGAGAACGATGACAGGCATGATACCAAAATTATAACAGCTGGCGAAAGATTTATTGATTTGCTTAGAATTATGGATGATGAACGGTATTTTGTAAGAATATCATTCAATGAAAGCGCCAGCTTATCCAGATGCGGAAGAAATGCGTTTTGTCTGGAAGCTTGCGGACGGCTGAATGTAATTGAATTTACATGTATGTTTTCCCCCGTTAAGATCCGGAAAACCGTACTGGATTATGAAATGGTTGAAAGGGCATCTGCTAAACACTGGGAGAGCTTCTGGTCGGAAGGCGGGGCCATAGAACTGGCAGAAAGTGAGGATAGCCGGGCGCTTGAACTGGAGAGGCGTATTGTGCTTTCCCAGTATCTTACCGCCATACAGTGTGCGGGATCCCTGCCCCCCCAGGAAACAGGGCTTACGTGTAACAGCTGGTACGGTAAGTTTCACCTGGAAATGCATTACTGGCATGCAGCCCATTTCCCCCTTTGGAATCGTCCGGAACTCCTGGAGAGAAGCCTCTGGTGGTATATGTCCATCATGGATAAAGCGGAAGAGCTGGCCGGATCCCAGGGTTATGAAGGGGTCAGATGGCCAAAGATGGTGGCATACGACGGATATGACAGCCCTTCGCCAATAGGCCCTCTTCTGATATGGCAGCAGCCCCACCCGATTACATATGCCGAACTATGTTACAGGGCCCGTCCGGATAAGCAGACCCTGGAAAAATACAGTGATATTGTATTCAAAACGGCTGAGTTTATGGCTTCATATACAGTGTATGATGAGAAAAACGATCGATACGTATTGGGACCGGGTTTGATTCCTGCCCAGGAGAACCATAGGCCGGAGGTTACCCTGAACCCAACCTTTGAACTTGAATATTGGAGGTACGGCCTGGAGGTGGCAAACCGCTGGAGAAACAGGCTTGGACTGCCGGATAATCCTGTATGGAATAACATTATATCCAAACTCGCCAGGCTTCCCCGGAAGAATGGTGTTTACCTTGCTCATGAGAACTGTCCGGATACGTTTACCGGGTTTAACTTTGATCATCCTTCCATGCTGTGTGCCCTGGGAATGCTTCCCGGTTCAATGGTGGACAAAAGGGTGATGCTGGCGACGCTGGAGAAGGTGCTGGACAGCTGGATGTTCGAACATATGTGGGGATGGGACTTCCCGGTTATGGCAATGACGGCGGCAAGGCTCGGAAAGCCTGATACGGCAATCGATATTTTGTTAATGGATTCACCAAAAAATACTTATCTTCCAAATGGGCATAACAAGCAGGGAGACAAAAGCGATCTGCCTCTTTATCTTCCGGGGAACGGGGGACTGCTTATTGCTGCTGCCATGATGGCCGCAGGATGGGATGGAATGGACTCAAATCAATCAGTCCCGGGATTTCCCAGGGATGGGAAATGGGAAGTTAAATGGGAAAGAATCAATCCAATGCCGTAAAATCAAACTGCTGTTGACAAGGAGAAATCAGTTTGTAATGATATATATGAAGTACAGGCACGGGTATCCCATGGTTTTTCCGGCGGCATCCGGCAAATTTGACGGGACGAACAGAGTTTTATTAGATAACCTGATATGAAGAATGGTTTCCCATGTACCCCTGTTCGGTACATGAGCCGTCTTTATTAATTGAAAATACGCAGCCGGATATGATATACTTGATATATAATTATAAATATTTTCTGTATTATCGATTATTGATTGATCATTTAAAATAAAAGATAACCCCATGATTGAAATTTAATACGGAGCGGGGAGAATTACACTTTGTATTCCATATACACAACTGTTTCCCTGGATATACTTGTCGAACAGATGCTAATCCTTGAAAACGTATCTACGAATCAGCTTGTTCAATTTATTCACAACATGGAAGGACGGCCCATATTGCTGCAAATTTATCCGCCGGTTTAAGAGAGAAATGCTAATGACGCCGGCGCAGTACCGAAAGGTTAACTGCGGGCAGAGGAGTTAGCATTACCTGCTTAGTGAGCCTGAAAGTTTTATAAAGGAGTCAGCTTGCAGTGTTTCCTGGCTGATTATATATAGTCAGGATAACGCTGTTTATAAATAAATATATAGGAGGTAGGAATATGCAAATCTGTTCAGGAAAGTATACTATGCGTTTTCAAAATGGTGGTATTGAGGTTCTGAAGGACGGCTCCCTGCTTTACTACAATAAGAGGCCTATGTACGCTTTTATAAAAACAGCATATTCAATTACTGAATTTTACGATGCACCATACGACGATATATCTGAAACAGATGGACGGATTACCGCAAAGGGCGTACTAAAGCTCCCCACAGGATCTGAGCTGGCTTTCACCGATACCTACGAACTGATTGATTCCAGCATCAAGGTCTGCCGTACGGTAACCGTTCTGAAAAACACAGACGATTTGGGCTTTGCTTCAAAAATCGCATTTGTTATTGCGGCTTCCGACAATGTACGTGACTATAACTGTTTCGCGCCGGCCAACTGGTATCGTCAGAACGAATTTACCGCTCCCTATGTTATGGGATATGATCTTGACTGTGAATATTTCTGGCGCAACGAGGTCAACTATACCCTCCCGCTGTTTGCTGTGCAAAACAAAGCATCCGGGGAGATGATCATGCTTTCCCGCTGGGCTGCTGATATCACCATGAGGGATCTCAATTTTGTGAGATCTGAACATGTTGTAGACAGGAAATTCACTATAGGCTCCATTGGAATCAGCAAACCTGAAAACAAGACGCTGAATTACCTGTATTACGGCTATCCGCTGCGCAAAGAGATCAGCACGGTCCGCGACGGGCTTACCATTGATTACGTATACCCCGGAACGGATGGCCAGATGCCGAGGTTTAGAAGATATAACGTCGATTACGATACGGGCAGCAAATCCATGACCAGGACATATCATCCTATGGAGGAGGGCTTTACCCACAGCTTTGCAGTTGCTGTAAACTTCGGCCAGTACGATGGGTTTTACCCCATGATGCGCGATGCATGGAGAACCGTATACAAAAGATTGAGAGAACCGTTTTATAATGTGGATCATGAGCTCCAGTACCGCAATTGTATGAAGGCTCTTACCAGGCTTACACGTCAATACGGCAATTCATGGGGACTGCCTTTTTCCTGCCAGTTGCCTCAGTTGGACATTTCCAGCGTTTCATTCCAGTTCGGCTTTGTTGGGCAGCAGCCGGGTATCGGTTACCAGCTCATCCGCTATGGAGACATGGAATATGAACCTGAATCCTATAATAAAGGAATCAACATCATTGATTTCTGGGTAAGAACCGCCATGACTGACATCGGAGCTCCCAATGTATGCTATAACCCGACAATTGAAGGTTTTGAACCCATGCCTTTCTGGACGAGGATGATTGCGGACGGCCTCGAAAACATCCTGGATGCTTATGTATATATGAGGAAAAAAGGTGAGGATCGCCCTGAGTGGCTTGAATTCTGCCGGAAGGCAGCGGATTGGCTTGTCCGGATCCAAAATGAGGACGGCAGCTATTACAGGGCTTACAATACCAGCGATGGTTCCATGCGAATGGATTCAAAGGCTAATACCATAAGCGTTGTAAGATTCCTGATCCAGTTTTACCTGGTTACCGGTGATGAAAAATACAAACAGGCAGCGCTTAAGGCCGGGGAATGGGCTTATAACAATACGTATAAAAACATGGAATACCGTGGTTCCACCTGTGACAATGCTGACATTATGGATAATGAATCCGGCATATATGCAATGTTTGGCTTTTTGGCCCTGTATGACTTAACCGGAGAGGAAAAGTGGCTGGAAGCCCTGATCGGCGCGGCAGATTACACGGAATCCTGGACGTATGTATGGTCTTATCCCATGGTGGTGCCGTGGCCAAACCATCCATTTACTAAAAACTCCTTCAGCGGGCAAAGTCCTGTTACCATAGGCGGTGGCGGAGGAGACATGTACATGGCTGCCTGCTCGTATATCTACTACAGGCTGTATGTAATCACCGGAGATGAGCATTACCTGGATTTTGCCAGGTTTATCCATAACAACACACGTCAGGCCAACGATGTGGACGGCAGTTTTGGATATGCACTGCCGGGTCTATCCCATGAGGGCGGCAGATTTGCTGATCAGGTGTTCGCAAGCAACTACCACTGGCTGCCCTGGGTGACATATATCGAGGTCGATCAGTACTCCCGCTTATATGATACTTTTGGTGCATATGATATTGATGGGGCGCAGAAACTCAGCCCTGAAGAACGGGCTGCCAGAAACCGGATATATGATGCATATGCAAAATTCAAATGATTTTACAATAACGTACGTAGCTCACTATATGCTTTATTTTAAGCGTATATATATAAAAACCAAACATTGAAAGGAGTTTTTATATGAAAGCTATTATTGATGTCCGAAACAGGGGGGCAAAGATAGACAGGCATGTATATGGGCATTTCTCCGAACATCTTGGCCGGTGCATATACGGCGGTTACTGGGTAGGGGAGGATTCCAAGATACCAAACGTCCGTGGAATCCGTTCCGACATTGTGGAAGCGATGAAAGCAATAAAAGTGCCTAACATACGTTGGCCTGGAGGCTGTTTTGCCGATGATTACCATTGGATGGACGGCATAGGCCCTAAGACGGAACGCATACCCATTGTTAATGTGCATTGGGGCGGAGTACTTGAGAACAACCATTTCGGTACCCACGAATTCATGGATCTTTGCGAACAGATTGGCTGTGAAGCATACATATGCGGGAACGTGGGCAGCGGAACGGTACGCGAGATGAGAGACTGGATTGAGTACCTGACCGACGACGGGCAATCGCCAATGGCTCAGCTGAGAAGAAAAAACGGGCGGGATAAAGCATGGAACGTTAAATTTTTTGGTATAGGAAATGAAAACTGGGGCTGCGGCGGTTACATGGAAGCAGAATATTATGCCCATGAATACCGCAGGTATGCAACCTATGTAAGAAACTACAAAGACATGGGCAAAACGGATTGGTGGAAAACACCGCAAATAATCAGGATTGCCGGCGGCGCAAACGCAGAAAATATTGAATGGACGGAAACCTTGATGAGAAAGATACCCGTCAGCCTGATGGGCGGCCTTTCGGTGCATTGTTATGTAGGGCCAGGCGAAGAATCACACGGCACTGTTTTCACTGAGAAGAGCTGGTATGCCACGGCTGTTAATGCATTAAAAAAGGAGAAATGGATTAAACAGCATATCAATATAATGGATTACTACGATCCGGAGAAGAAAGTTATCCTTGCCGTGGACGAGTGGGGAATATGGGTGAACAATGAACCCGGGACGCCTCCCGGTTACCTGTATCAGCAGAATACCATGCGTTCAGCTTTATGCGCGGCATTGATGTTCCACATATTCCATAAATATTCTGACAGAATCCGGCTGGCAAATCTTGCTCAAACCATCAATGTACTGCAGGCTATCATCCTTACAGAGGGTGAAAAAATGATAAAGACTCCCACCTATCATGTGTTCGACTTGTATAAAGGGCATCAGGACGCGGATTTCATTCCGATAACATGGGAAGAGGAACCTGAGAAAATCGAGCAAAGCCTGCCTCACGTCGATATTTCTGCATCAATAAATTCTCAGGGAACAATAAACATCACTTTGGTAAATATCTCTGCAAGTAATAACGCAATAGGCAGTTTGATCTTTGGCAGGGAAACTCCGGTAAAGGCTGCCGGAAGAATACTTCATGGAGAAGTTACAGCTCATAATACTTTTGATAATCCCGATAATGTTGCTCCTGAAGAATTTAAAGGATTTGGAATAAAAGATGGTAAAATAGATTTTGATCTGCCTCCCTGCGCTATAGTATCCATGGAGGTTGAAACTGCATGAGTTTATAGTTTTGATATTTCCTGCCAATTCCAGCATTTCGTATTCAGGAATACTGGAATTGGCAGGATCTCATTGTTTTGCCACAGTTTATACAGAGGTATTAATATGCTGGGAAAAACATCAAAAAGCCAGTATAAAGGGAGGTTATGAAAAAAGAAATACAGAAACGATATACCAGAATTTAAGCCATGGCTGTTTTAGTATCTTTATCTGATGATAAGCTGTGTATATCATAACAAAACAGCACTCAATAAAGCTCAAATATACCCGGAACACAGAAGCCTCAAAATGAGAATATGGCATTTTATTCGAAGATGGAGGGTGTGGGTATATTATGAACCATCGATATGAGTTTATTGAGTTTAAAAATGAAATTCCAATAAAATCTTTTATTGTTGGTATTAAGGAATATGCTCCCCATTTGCATGATGAAGTAGAAATTGTTTTTGTTATCAGCGGCAGTGTAAGTATAACAGTTTCAAACGAAAATTTTAAACTCAATACTAACGATTTTATCATTATCAATTCAAAGGAGATCCATTGTTTTCACAAGGCTTATAATAATAACATAGTCTTGATTATTCAGATCGATTCCAACATACCTGTTATGTCTCATACCAATATAGGTAAAGTAAGATTCCAATGCAATTCTGTTAATTTCAAAAAAGAAGATGAGTTAAAAGCAATAGACGAAATCCGTAATAATCTGGCCAGCATAATTTTTGAGATTTGCACTAAAAAAAAGCATTATGAATTATCTTTGTTCTCCATGCTTCTTAGAATATTTACTATTATTTTCAGAAAGTTTCCATACCATGTAATTGATGATAAAGCATTAAAATTCGGTAACGAAAATCTTAACAGGATCAGCACGGTATTTCAGTATGTTGACAAAAATTATATGTATGATATTTCATATCGTGATGCTGCTTC
>Ga0209537_1000631_pt1 | contig 42751 bp, 46 predicted proteins | sample BioPla4DNA1_FD_187698 | JGI IMG/M metagenome (GOLD analysis project Ga0209537, IMG submission 187698) | Biogas fermentation microbial communities from Germany - Plant 4 DNA1 (SPAdes) (version 2) | ecosystem: Engineered > Bioreactor > Anaerobic > Digestate | place: Bielefeld, North...
ATCCAAAATCATACCACCATCCTGTATTTATCGGTTCATATAATCATCCCTTTCTACCACTCCCATATATTGCTTAAATTCAAAAATTAATAGCCTACTCCTTAATCCTTTAGTATAAATAATTTATTATGCAAAGAGTAACTTATTATAAATAATTTTTCAACATAGATTTATAGAATTCCTCCCTAAAGTATCACATTATAATGCTACTTACCTTAAGTGTAAAATATCAGTCTATATATTAATTATTTATCCTATGTCTATCTTTCAGCTTCGTATAGATCATCTTTTACATTCCTCCTAATAAATAAGGCTTTATAAATTTCGCTTATTAGCAATGGAAAAAAGGCAAAAGTCCCTATAATACCCCAATCTAGTATACTTAATGAAACTGTATGAAATACAGGTTGTAATACTGGAATATAGATAACTGTCAATAATAGTAAAAATGATAAACCCGTTCCATAGACCATAGTTGGATTAGAAAATATCCCTATTTCAAATAGGAGATGTCTTTCAGACCTACTTGAGTATGCCCTAAATAGTTCAGCTAGAATTAAAGTGGAAAAAGCTATAGTCCTGGCCTTTGTCAAGTCGTCTGGAAATGCCTTTAAAGCCCAGGTATAAGCAAATAAGGTTGTAGCACTAATGGCTAAGCTTTGGACTATAATATCTACCATCATATTCCTATCAATTATAGGAGAATTTGGTTCCTTAGGCTTTATCCTCATTATATCCTCTTCTCCTTTTTCCACACCTAAGGCTAGGGCTGGAAAACTATCTGTCACCAGGTTTAGCCATAACAACTGAATGGGCAGTAATGGAATTGGAAGATTATATAAAATACTAATAAAAACTATTAAAATTTCACCTATATTACATGATAATAAAAAGAAAACAAATTTCCTTATGTTGCTAAATATAACCCTACCCTCTTCTACTGCTGCCACAATACTGGCAAAATTGTCATCGGTTAATATTATTTCTGCTGTATTTTTGGCAACATCTGTTCCAGTAATACCCATAGATATACCAATATCTGCCTTCTTTAATGCCATAGAATCATTCACACCATCTCCCGTCATGGCTACTATTTCTCCATTTGACTTAAGGGCGGAAACAATTCTTATCTTATGTTCAGGTGTAACTCTAGCATATACACTTGTATTTTTAACTACTTCCTTAAATTCTCTATCTGAAATCTCGTCTAATTCTTGTCCTACCATAACTTCCTTTATAGATTTTGCAATACCCAATTCCTTGCTAATGGCAAATGCTGTTTCCTTATAGTCCCCTGTAATCATAATTGGTTTTATACCTGCTACCTTACATTTTACTATGGCTTCCTTAGCCTCTGGCCTAGGAGGGTCTATCATCCCAACTAAGCCTACAAATATCATTTCATTTTCAATTGTATCTGAGGAAATGTTCTTAGGTAAACTATTATATTCCCTATAGGCTAAAGCCAGTACTCTTAAGGCATCTTTTGCAAAGGAGTTGTTTACAGCTAGTATTTTTTTCTTTACATCATCATCTAAAGCCTTAGTTTCCCCATTAATACTTATATACTTACACCTGTTAATGACTATATCTGGTGCTCCTTTAGTAAAGGATACTATTTTGTCTGGTATATAGTTTTTATGAAAAGTTGTCATCATCTTTCGTCCAGAATCAAAGGGTATTTCTTCAATTCTAGGATATTTTTTATTCATATTTTTCTTGAGAATCTTACCCTTATGTCCTAAAGTAATCAAAGCTCCTTCGGTAGGGTCGCCTACTACTTTATAAATACCATTGGCACTATTAATATCTGCATCATTGGCCAATACTCCTATAGATAGGAGAAGTTTTAAATCTATATAATTTTCAATTTCTATCTTTTTTCCATTTAGGAGAAATCCTCCTGCTGGTTCATATCCAGCCCCAGTTACATGATAAACTTTGTTGCCTGTAAATACCCTTGTTACTGTCATTTCATTTTGGGTCAAAGTGCCTGTTTTATCAGAGCATATGACAGTTATACTCCCAAGGGTTTCTACGGCCAACAGCTTTTTTACTATGGCATTTCTCTTGGCCATTTTATTCATACCTAAGGCTAAGACTATGGTCACAATGGCAGGTAACCCTTCTGGTATGGCAGCGACAGCTAAGCTAATGGCAACCATAAGCATTTCCATTACCTTTCTACCTTGAAGGATACCGACAGCGAATACTATTATACATATTAATATGGTAATTATGCCTAAGTATTTTCCCAGCTCATTTAACTTTTGCTGTAATGGTGTCAGCCCTTCATCATATGATTGAATTTCTGTAGCAATCTTGCCTATTTCTGTATTATGACCTGTTTCAACTACTATTCCCTTAGCCCTACCATAGGTAATAATAGTACTCATGTATACAATATTTTTCCTATCTCCTAAGGGTATGTCATCCTCATAGACTATGTTGCTGTCTTTTTCTACTGGAAGAGATTCTCCTGTTAATGAGGCTTCATCTGCTTTTAAGTTTGAGCTTTCAATTAGCCTTATGTCAGCTGGCACTATATCCCCTGCTTCAAGTAGGACTAAATCTCCAGGAACTAGATTTGCTGTAGGAATTACATCTAAATACCCATTTCTAATGACCTTGGCAGTAGGAGATGCCATCTTTTGAAGGGCTTCAAGGGCTTTTTCTGCCTTAGCCTCCTGGTAAATCCCCAGTAAAGCATTGATTATAACAATAGATATTATTACTATGGAATCCCTTATTTCACCAATAAGTATGGAAAATAGGGCTGCAGCTATCAAAATAAGTACTAAAAAATCTGAGAACTGGTCTATAAGCTTAGAAAGAAAACCTTCTTTGGGTTTTTCTTTCAATTCATTAGGTCCATATCTTTCTAATCTTTCTTTTGCCTCTAAATCTGTTAAACCCTTTTCTCTGCACGTCCCAAGATTCTTTAGTACTTCTTCACTCTTTTGTTTATGCCAGTTCATTGTCATCCCTCTCTTCACAATTTATTGTATGCCTATCCCTATATCTATATAGTTTGTCCCATGATTTTATGACTTGTTTTGTAAAATAACTTGAAATCACAATTATAAAAATAAAAAAGCTCCTATTTTAATAATAGGTAGCTTTTTTGAAACTGATTTTGGAAAAGTTTTGATTATAACTGCAAAGTGTAACCTGCCATTAGTAATTAAACTACTATTAAGCAAGTTTTGCAGTATTAACTATGGCCTTAGCCAAGACATCCATAGGATCAATTAATGGCTTTGTAATATGATGGGGTTTTAATACTAAAATAATTTCTGTACATCCACTGATTATTAACTCTGCCCCCTTTTCTATTAATTCATCACTTGCCCTTTTAAGAAGTTGAAGTGGCTTATTACCTAAGTTTCCATGTTTTATTCCTTCCTTACCATAAATAGCTTCCATTACACATTCTTTTTGGATTTCATCAGAGGGATAAATAATGCTAAAATCGGTTAAATATTTCTGAAATAAGCCTATTTTTCTAGTTCCTGTAGTTGCCAGCACTCCTACCTTCTTGACACCTGAATAGTTTTCTTTAATATATTTATTCAATTCTTCCAATGCATTTAATATTGGATAAGATAATTCCTTTTGGACATCCTCAATGAAATAATGGGCTGTTATACAGGGTATGCATCCAATATCTACTCCTAGCTTTTCTAAGTTTTTTCCCGTTTCTATTAAGGCATTTAAGGGGCTTTCCCCAATACCTAAAATTCCCTCAGTCCTGTCAGGAATTTTAGGATTGCTATCGATAATAACCCTAAAATGGTCCTGTTCTTTTTCAATCTCTGTTGCATCTACTATCTTCGTATATAAATCAATTGTGGCCTTAGGCCCCATACCTCCAATAATTCCTATAATTTTATCATTCATTATCATCCCCTCCCAATTAACCATTTTGACCTATTCAATTAATTGACATTTATTATACTCTATTCCTTCAAAACCTACAATAATATTATATAAGATATTGATTCTATAACAATTTTAATTGTGAATAAAAAAGTAGTTTAAAAACTAACTCGGTTTTTAAACTACTTTATCTAAATAAATCTTTTTCTTTAAGTATAGCTATGGAGTCCAGGCAATAAAATGTTGACTCCTATAAATGTAAATATTACGCAGATAAAACCTATTACGGCAAATAAAGCAGCGGGTCTGCCTTTCCAGCCCCTGTTAAATCTTAAATGGATGTATACTGAGTAAATCAACCAGGTTATTAAGGACCAGGTTTCCTTGGGATCCCATGCCCAATACCTTGACCAGGCAGCCTTTGCCCATATTGCCCCTGATACGATGACTATGGTAAGCATTAAATAGCCAAAAGCTATTACCCTATAGCTTAAATAGTCACAAACCTCATTATCTAGGAAAACCTTCTTATCCTTATCTTTATTCTTAGAATTATACAGATACATTATAGCCAAGCCACAGCCTACTGCAAAGGAGCCATAGGATATAACTGCAGATGCAACATGAATGGTTAGCCAATTGCTCTGTAATGCTGGCATCAAGGGCCTTATTTCCTTTGAAAGGGTGGAAGCATATCCCATCATGAGGAAGGCTATGGGCATTACAAATCCACCAACTGACGTAAATTTATAGTACAGCTGAATTAAAATATAGCACAAGACTATTCCCCAGGCAAAACTGCTGGCAAACTCAAACTGATTACTAAGGGGCAGTCTTCCTGACTCAATGATTCTTAAAATCATTGATAAAGTATGGATAACAAACCCTGCCATAGAAGCATATGTGCCAAACTTTCCTACCTTTTCCTTTTTTCCTATAAGATAAATAAAAAAAACTATCGATGAAAGCATATAGATTAATAGTGCAATTGTAAAAGTTAAATCTTCATAATATACAAGATCCACTATACTGCCTCCTTCCTCTTATTTTTCAGCTCCCCTAAGATCCTTTTTATCTGATAAGTAAATCCCCAACTATTTTGCTTTGTTATTGGTATTATTGAATCCGATGCCACATAAATATATTTCGGACAAAAATAGAAAGATAGCATAAGTCCTATAAGCAATATGAGACATCCAACTAGGACATAATAATAGCCATAATCTTGTCTGTAAGTTATTCACGTATATAGGGTAGGATCTTGGAATTTTATTCTTAGGCCATTATACGGCATTTCTTCATCTGGTTTTGCTATATGGAAACTTTCATATTTGTTGTCCTTATAAATAATAACTACATAACGAGGGTTTACAAGTTTTTGGGACTTTGTAATTGGATTTCCCATACTATCCATGGAAAAGTCTGGGAAGAAGCCATAGAGAAATACCATTAAATTTTCTGGTTCATAAAAGTGATGTTGACTGTCTCCAATCAGGCTGTCACATAAGATGTTTCCTTCCTCATCTGTAATTTCTATCCTATTGAGCCAGCCAAAATAGGATTGGTACAAGTCTAGACCATTATATTTCAAAGGCTTATTGACCCATATCTTGTCATCTCTAATCTTTTCCCCTTCTTCATAAAGGGAGACTTTACTTACATATTGTTTTATGCTATTGTCTTCCCTAAACTCCATATAAAAATCATCTAATACTAGGGTGAAATTATGGTCCGGAAAATTCATCTCTTGGCCAGGTAATAGACTTACACTGCCATCAACTGCAAATAGGTTGCCAATGAATCCCCCTATTACTATAACAATGGTTCCTATATGGGTAAGTGTTGAACCTAGGTTGCCTATTCTATTCTTTACAGCGTAAAAACCTGTACCCTTCTCTATTATCTTGAATCTTTTTCTTTTAAGTTCTTCCATCAGTAATCCTATATCTATATCATTTTCATATAGGTTTTCACTGGTCTCATTTACTTTTAGTGTATATGTATCTTTCATTCTTATTAATTGCCCAGGTAATATTTTAATAGTACAGCCTAAAAGATTATAATAAATATGGCAACAATGGTTCTAAATATTATGGAATTGTATATGTTGTCAAATTGTAGAATAACCATTATCCTTCCAAAGGTCGGATACAGGTTTAAATAATGCTCTGAGGCAAGGCCCTGAGGCACTATGGTTCCTATTATAGAGTAGGTTGCTATAATTAAAAACAAGATTACTCCAAATCTGAGACTTGTTAAGAAATTGGTAAATTTTCTTATCATAATCTTACTCCTATTCATAAAATTTTAGTGAAAAGAGTTCTAAAAAGAACTCTTTTTAGCTACTTATTTAGCTTTTCAATTAACTCTTCAAGCTCTTGGATTCTTTTTTCTCTTTCTGCATCTGTCCTTAATCTTTCAACTTCACTTCTAAATTCCATCAATCCAAATGATTGATCTGTCCAACCTTGACGGCCTGCCCATTGGGAACTCATATGATATGCACCTTTTCTAGCTCTATTGGTAGCCATGTTTACTTGGAAGAAATAGCTTTCTACTGCAGATAACTGGCCTGCTATTGGATGGGCATTAGTTACTTCCATTGTAGGCCTAATAAGTCCATCCTTTTTAAGCTCCTCTAACATCCCTTTGGCTTCTCTCATTCTGTTGAGAGTATACTCTGCCATCTCATCTGCATATCCTAACCATTCTCTGGCAAACTCTTCGGTGTGGCATGTACTACATACATTATCTACCATGAAAGTTACTTGTTCTTCATAATTCTCATTTCTATTGCCATATAGGTCATGGGCCATACCATTTGCAGTATTATGCGTTCCTCCAGGCATATGGCATGTAGAACATGTTGGAGCTCCTATTGGGTCATCCTCTTGTCTTGCCCAGAATTCCTCTGTAGAGCCAGAAAGATCCCAAGTATGGCCTAAGGTCTGCCATAAAATACCATGTCTTGACTCAATATATGATTCATATTGAGGATGACCTGGGCCCGAATGACATCCATTACAAGTTTCTGGGCTTCTTGCCTGCTGAAGGCTGAATTCATGGCTGTTATGGCAACTACTACAATCTCCCAGGGACCCATCCTCATTAATTACTCCTACGCTGTGACAATTGGCGCAGCCCCATTTGTCTGGACCCCCTTCTGGATAAGACTGCCATTTATACTCTACCTCAACACCATTATATATGGCTGAATCTTTACTCATGGCATGAACAATTGCAGTACTGTGGGTGCTCATTGCAAATTCTTCTGCCTGTTGAGCATGACATGCACCACAAGTTGTGAGAGTTGGTTTTTCAAGGTTTTGTGGATCTGGTCCATGGCATACATTGCATGTAACTCCTTCCCTTGCATGTTTGCTCTTTGACCATTGAGTTAGAATTCCTACTGGCTGATTAATTATCCATTCCTCTGACAATACTTCTCTATAGTCTACATCGATTAGATCTGATCTAGAGGACTCGTTAATAGATGCAGTATCTTTGCTGCATCCCGTTAAAATAAGAAGAAAACAAAGTAAACTAATGAAGATCAACCTAAGGTTTTTATTATTCATTTCTCTCCCCCTTTAGACATAATATTTTCATCTAGCTACAATAACTAGTTTCAACTATCACCTCCCATATTGATATTTTCTCTTCTATTTTTCCTGGACCCTAGATCCCAACTTCATGAAAATACAGCATCATTTATATATAATTTATAGAAAATCAAAATCTAAGTATTAAAGTACTAAACTATTAACCGAAAATTAGTTTGATATATCTCAAACTTATCTCCCTTTATGACTTTTCCTTTATTTAGTATATCATGGGGAATTTTTATTGAATAATACCAATAAAATATAGCATGCTATAGATTTTTTCTATAGCATGCTACTTACATTCCGCTTTAATATCTCTATGTATTTTTTCCCCAGATGGCTCATTATCCTATTTTTATTTATTATAAAGCCAACCTTAACAAAATTGTCTACTTTCAACTTTACAGATACTATACCTGTATTTTTCAACCTATTGCTTATTATTCCGGTGGATATGGAATATCCATTTAAGCTTGATATTAAATGGACTAAGGTAGCTCTTTCGCTGACTTTTATATTCTTCGTATGGAGAATTGTGCTAAGTATTTCATCTGAGAAAAAGAATAAGTTATATTCATCCTGCTCATAAGACAAGCATGGATAATCTATGAGATCCTCTAAAGCTACCTCATCTTTATTAGCAAGAGGATTATCCTTACTTACAAGTATCATGGGTTTTGCTACAAATAATTCTTCAAACTCCAAGTTATTATCTTCTAAATGCTTTTTTATAGTCCTTTCATTTAACTTATTAAGGTATACAATCCCCACTTCACTTCTATAATCCCTTACGTCCTTTATAATCTCATGAACCTTAGTTTCCCTCAGCCAAAACTCATAGGATTCTGTTCCATATTCTTTTATTAGTTCGCTAAAAGATAGGATTGCAACTGAATAATGTTGGGTTGAAACTCCAAATCGCTGTTTTATAGGCCTTTTCTCTACGAACCTTTCTAAAAGCTTAGCTTGTTCTACTACTTTTCTTGCATAGGCAAGAAACTCAGCCCCTTCATCGGTTAGGACAACCCCTCTATTGGTTCGATTAAATATTGTTATATTAACTTCTTCTTCCAATTCTCTTATAGCATTGGAAAGGCTAGGCTGAGAAATATACAGACTCTTAGCAGCCTTATTGATGGACCCCTTATCTGCTACTTCAATCAAATATTTTAATTGTTGTAGAGTCATATATTAATTATCTCCTACCACTTAATCTATAATAGCCTGCTAATATATAGCATTATGACTATAAGATAAATATATCATAAATATAATAAGATTGTTAAATAATTAATATTCTACTATCAAACTTATTTAAGTTATAAAATATACAATTCTTCAACAAATAAAAACCCTCATAAGAGCCAAAAGCCTTATGAGGGTTTTTATTTAAAGTATTTATCTTTTATAAATTAGAATTATTAAAATAATAGCCTACTCCCCATTTAGTCATAATATATTTATGATCTGATGCATCCTTCTCTATTTTTTCTCTAATTCTCCTTATATGAACATCTACTGTCCTTAAATCGCCATAATAGGCATATCCCCATACTAATTCTAATAATTCTTCCCTTCTAAATACCTTGCCGGGATTTGAAATAAGTACATAGAATAAATCAAATTCCTTCCCAGTAAGATTAACATTTTTATCTTTGATTGTTACTTTTCTACCTACGGTATTTATTGTAAAATCACTTATCTTGATTATTTGACTGTTGGTATTCACTGACTTATAGTTTTCCCGCCTCAAAATAGCCTTTATTTTTGCCTTAAAGACCAATATGTTAAAGGGCTTTATGGCGTAATCATCTGCCCCCTGTTCTAAGGCCAATATTTTATCTATGTCTTCTCCCTTTTCCATCATAACTATAATGGGTACTTTTGATACTTCCCTTATGGACTTACATATACTTAGTCCCTTGGAATTAGGTAATTCTATTCCTAATAGGATAAGATTATATTTGTTTTTTTCTACTCTTTTTAAGATTTTCTTTTCATCAAATAAGGTTTCTACAACAAATCCCTCTTGCTCTAAACTATATTTTAAGCCCTTAACAAAGGTCTTGTCACAATCTGCTATTAATATTCTAGTCTCCATCTGTCCACCTCAATATAAACAAATAAATCATTTATTAATTACTCTAAAATCCCTTACCCTCTTAGTAATTTTTATTTTATCGAAATACTCTAAAAGCGCAATAGCTACTCTTCTATTAGTATTTAACAAGTCTCTGTAATCACCAGTTGTAATACTAGAATTCTTGCTTAAATGTTCTTTTAATATTTCTAAGGCCCTATCATAGGCTTTTTTACCTATATAAACATCTTCATTAAGCTTTACAATATCTCCATTGTTGATTAAAGTTGTAAATACTTCATATACTTCATCTTTATTTTTACTATTAATTGTTTCTAAGTCCTCCTTTTTAGGAGGTATAAATGGGTTGTTATCAAACCTATTCAGAATTTCATTTCTTATTTCCAATTGCTCTGGACTGAATTCTACCTGGAATCCTTTGACACAAATGTTTTCTAATTTCTGTTCTATATATCCCTTCTCAAGTAAAAGAGCAAAGAAGCTTTCAGCTACCCTAGTTTTTGCATTCTTCAATAATTTGCTTCTAAGTTCTTCCTTTGGCATTCCTACCCTTAGGGGATATTTTTTATGATAATCATTTAATTCTTCCAATATCTGCTCCACTATAATATCAAAGTAATTTTTGTGAATTATATGCAAATCATTTGTCAATTGGAAGGATATTACTTTTCCATCTTCCTTAAGTTTGTTTACTTCTTCCTTTACATTTTGCTCAAGCATTGCTGTAAGTACTGCAATTTCCTTTGTAGTAGGGAAATTTTGAGAATTCTCCTCAACAATCTTTTCTATTATATCTGTTGATGTTCCTCTTTCTTTTATTTTTAATTCTTTTATTGCCCTATCATCAAACCTCTTCTTTTTCTTGGGATTTGGTTCTAAAACCTCCCCGCCCCCAATAGTAAACATTGGAGAATAAAACCTAACTACAAATTTGTCTCCTCTTTTGGCAACAACTTCTTCCTCTAGCCTCAGTTGTGCGTAGGCTTCCTCCCCTGGCCCTAATTGATCCTTATCTAATAAAACAACACGACATAGCACTTCCTTTGTACCTAGATATAATCTTAGCCTGGTCCTATTCTCTATATATCTATCTAGGCTTTTTAGGAGCTTTAATTTAACGTCTAACATCATTGTATCTTTCATTGAGTCTACTGGTGCAATTGTATGGCCCCTTTCTATATCTTCCTTCTTCAAGCCTGCCAAATTTATGGCCACTCTTTGTCCACCATAGACAGTCTCTGTGTCCTTGTCATGTACTTGTATTGTCCTTATTCTAGCCTTCTTATTTCCAGGGAAAATCTGCACCTCGTCTCCCACAGTTAACTTGCCAGATAGTAATGTTCCTGTAACAACAGTTCCAAATCCAGATATGGAAAAAACCCTATCTACTGGAAGCCTTGGTGTATCATTTATATCCTTTTCTTCCAATTCTTCAGCATATCTTTCTATAAGATTGATGACTTCATCTATGCCCTCTCTAGTTACTGAAGAAACTCTAACTATAGGTGAATCTTCTAAAAATGTGCCCATTACCTCTAATCTAATATCTTCTTCAACTAGTTCAATCCATTCATCATCTACTAAATCAGATTTTGTAAGAACTATAAACCCTTTTTTTGTACCTAAGATATCCAATATATGAAGGTGTTCTAAGGTTTGAGGCATTACACCTTCATCTGCTGCTATTACCAATAATACTATGTCTATACCTATAACTCCTGCAAGCATATTTTTGATGAATTTCTCATGGCCAGGCACATCTATTATTCCAGCTCTTTGGCCCGATGGTAGATCAAAATAGGTAAATCCTAATTCTATAGATATTCCTCTTTCCTGCTCTTCCTTTAACCTATCAGTATTCCTTCCTGTTATCGCCTTTATTAAAGTTGTTTTCCCATGGTCAATATGACCTGCAGTACCTATAATTACATGTTTCATATTTTATACTCCTTCACCTTATTTAATGCATATTCTAATCCATCTACCACAATATTAAATTCATCTTCTTGAATTGTCCTCAAATCTAAGTATATTTTGTCTTTATATAGTCTAGTAACAATAGGTATAGTATATTTCCTAAGGTTGTTTTCAAATTCTTGGGTACTTAAGCCCTTTAAGCTAATTGTTATGGATTTAGAAGCTAGCCTTTCTAAGGGTAAAGACCCTCCCCCTACTTCAGAAAAACTATCTTCAATACCTACTACAACTGAGTCATCTTTAATTCTTCTATTAATTTTTCTTTTCAACCTCAGTGCCTTATTATTTATTTCCTCTAAGGGCATTGTAAGCATATTTAATGTTGGAATCTCTTTTCTAGCCATGTCCTCATCCAGGTAATATCTTAAGGTAAGTTCCAAGGCAGCAATAGTAAATTTATCTACCCTAAATGCCCTAGTTAAAGGATTTCTTTTCATCCTTTCAATATATTCCTTCTTCCCAACTATTATTCCTGCCTGAGGGCCACCTAATAACTTGTCACCACTAAAAGTAACAATATCTACACCTTTTTTCAAGCTATCCTGAACCGTTGGCTCATATTCAATTCCATATTTTGATAGATCTACAAGAACTCCGCTGCCTAAATCTTCTATTAAGGGTAAATTATACTTTTCCTTTAACTGGAATAATTCCTCAGAGTCAACTGAGGAAGTAAATCCTAATATCCTATAGTTACTTGTATGAACCTTTAATAAGGCTGCTGTCTCTTCATTGATAGCCTTTTCATAATCCCATAAATGGGTTTTATTTGTAGTGCCTACTGCCACAAGTTTTGCACCACTTTGCTCCATTACATCAGGAATTCTAAAAGAGCCTCCTATTTCAATTAATTCCCCTCGTGAAACGATTACTTCCTTATCCTTGGCTATGGTACTTAGGACTAGCATAACTGCAGCTGCGTTGTTGTTTACTACCATAGCTCCTTCCCCACCAGTAATCTGGCAGACTATTTCTTCTAAATGGCTATACCTAGAGCCCCTAACTCCTCTTTCCAAATCATATTCTAGGTTAGAGTAGTTGGAGGCTATTTCACCAATTTTCTCTATTATTTTTCTATTAATTAAGGCCCTTCCTAAATTAGTATGAATTACTACTCCTGTAGCATTTACTACTCTTCTTAATTTATTGGCGTTTTTTTCCTTAGCTGTTTTTTCTATTGACCTGTCTAAGTTATTTATCATTTCTAAAACTTCTTCTTCAGTAATACCGCCCTTTTTAATTCTCTCCCTTATCTTTTCTGCTTCAATTCTTATACTGTCTAAGACTATTTTTCGAGGTATATATTCCAACAATTTTTTTATATTTTCCCTATCTAATAATTCATCTACTTTTGGTATTAATGTAAACAAATTTCTTCCCTTCATATAATCCCTTCTTTTCTATTATTCTACATACAAATAGTATTCTTGTTTTTCAATTACTTCTCCCACAACTGCATATTTTGTGGTTAGTGAACTTAGCTTTTCTAATAGTAGTTCTGCTTTATCTCTTTTAACAGATATTAACAGTCCTCCAGAAGTTTGAGGATCGAATAATATATCTTCTATATTTTTTGGAACATTTTCATCTATTAATACATTGTTTCCTACATATTCTCTATTGCCGTAGGCTCCTGCTGGAACTAAGCCCATACTGGCATATTCTAAGGCATTGGTAATTACAGGTATATTTTTATGATATATTTTTATACTTACATTGCTGCCCATGGCCATTTCCAGTGCATGACCAAGCAAGCCAAAACCAGTTATATCTGTAAGGCTATTTACACCACCTACTTGATCAATGGCTTCTTTACCATATTTATTTAATGTGGACATGACCATTATAGCCTCATCGTAGGATTCCTTGTCTGCCAGGTCACCCTTTATGGCAGTATTAATAATTCCTAAACCCAGAGGCTTAGTTAAAACAAGAACATCTCCCGGTTTTGCATTGCTATTGGTTAAGATTTTTTCTGGATGAACAAACCCAGTTACAGATAGACCATATTTGGGTTCATCATCTTCTACTGTATGTCCCCCAACAACAATAGCACCTGCTTCTTTTACTTTGTCATAACCACCTTTAAGTATTTCAGTCAATACATTTGGTTCTAAGCAATTTGGAAAACACACAATATTCATAGCCAGCTTAGGTTCTCCACCCATGGCATACACATCTGAAAGAGAATTGGCAGCTGCTATTTGTCCAAAGGTATATGGATCATCTACTACTGGGGTAAAAAAATCCAATGTTTGAATCATGGCCAATTCATCATTTATCTTATAAACCGCTGCATCATCTGAGGTATCTAGGCCTACTAAAAGATTTTCATCTATTGTTCTAGGTAAATGACACAGAACCTGTGCCAATATGTCTGGACCGACCTTTGCTGCTCAGCCTGAACTTTTTGTCATTTGGGTTAATCTAATTTCCACTTAATCACCATCCTCTATTTTACTGTAATCATATCCTTTATAGATTCAAATTTCTTTTCTCCAATTCCTGATACATTTTTTATATCTTCTATTCTTTTGAAGGGGGTTTTTTCCCTATATTCAATTATTCTATCTGCTAATACATCACCTATTCCAGGCAATAGCAACAACTCCGCCTTAGAACAAGTATTTATATTTATTTTACCACTATTTGATTCTGTATTTCCTTCAGCTGAAAAACTCAGGTCATCGGAGATTTCTTCTCCTATCCTCGGTATATACACTTTTTCTTCATCAGCTAATTTCTTTGCTAGATTAATCCTATCTATATCTGCATCATCCTTTAAGCCTCCACAGATTTCAACTGCATCTATTAATCTTTTTCCTAGTTCTAGCTCTATTACGCCTGGTCTATGGACAGCACCGCTTATATGTACCATGATGGTTTTTACTTCATTTTCATTATCATCAATAACATCATCTTCTATTATATCATTAGAAATTATAAAATTCTTATCTATTTCTACAATTTCTTCCTTGTTTCCAATTATTTCCTTAATTAATAATTTAAAACCAAAAAATAATGTCACCAATAAAGCAATTACTAGAATAATTATTTGTTCCCTTTTTGTAAAGCCTTTCATATATACCCCTCCACCTAAGCATATTATTTTATAATTCTACCAAAATTTTCCTTTCCCTCCTAAATTTTTAAATTAGGCTTAATTATTTGAGGATTTTTTGATATAATCTATTTATTGAATTTTTGACTTAAAAGGTGGTGTATATTTTGAAAAGACTTGTAGCATTATTTGTATTAATGGTTATCCTTAGTACATACTCCCCCTCCTATGCAGATGACCTAAATCTATCTGGAGAATCAGCAATACTGATAGATGTAGATACTTTAGAAATACTTTATAGTAAAAATCCTCATCAGAAACTGTATCCAGCAAGTACTACAAAAGTAATGACTGGAATTTTAGCTATTGAGCTTGGTAATATGGATGATATAGTCACTGTGGACCAAGAGGTTGTTGATTTAACAGATGGTAGTCATATTGCTTTGGAACCTGGAGAAGAATTATCCTTAGAACATTTAATTAATGCTTTATTGATAGAGTCTGCCAATGATGCTGCCTTAGCCATTGCAAAACATATTTCTGGAAGTATAGATGAGTTTGTTAAGCTGATGAATGAAAAAGCTAAGGCTATAGGTGCTTTAAATACTAATTTTGTAAATCCAAATGGTCTGCCACATGAAGAACATCTTAGTACTGCTTATGACCTGGCATTAATGGCTAAGTACGCAATGGAAAATGAGACCTTCAGGGAAATAGTAAAAAACTATACATATACCATACCCATTACTAATAAAAAATCACAGGAAAGAAATTTATGGTCTGCCAATAGATTATTATACAGCACTGAAAGAATTAATGTAAATGGTACTCAGACTACTATTAAGTATGAAGGAGTAAATGGTGTTAAAACTGGGTATACCATAGCAGCAGGCCAATGCCTTGTTACTTCATATGAAAAGGATGGCCATAAGCTTATAGCAGTAGTACTAAAATCTAGTGGAAAGAATATTTATTCTGATGTACATAAATTATTAAACTATGGGACTAATAACTTTGAAAAAGTGAAAATCGGCTACGGAAATAAGTTTATAGATAATTTCCCCGTTGAAAATGGTGTAATACCTTTTGTAGCTGGTATTACTAAATCCGATACCTATTACATAGTTGAAAAAAGTAAAGTAGATTTAATAGAAGAAAAGATAACAAAAAATACCTTAGAGGCCCCCATATCAAAGGGGCAAGTAATAGGCAAAGTCGAATATTACTTAGATGGAAGAAAAATTTCTGAAACCGATATTATTTCAACTATGGATATAGATTTAATTCCTGTACCTACTCTCCTAGATAAAATAAAATCTAAGTGGTATTTAATTGTTTTCCTATTACTCTTCCTAATAAGGTTATGGAATTTAAATAGGCGAAGAAAGAGGTATAGACGAAGAAGGACCACTTTATTTGGAACTTAAAAAATCCACCTATGGTGGATTTTTTATATTACTGCTATTGCTTCAATTTCTATATCTGCCCCTTTTGGTAATTGGGATACTTGAACTAAGGATCTGGCAGGTTTGTGGCCGTTGAAGAAGTCTTCATATACTTCATTTATGGTCCCGAAATTATTCATGTCAGTTACAAAAACTGTTACCTTTACAATGTTTTCTATACTTGCTCCTTCAGCTTCTAATACTGCCTTGATATGTTCTAGGCAAAGTCTAGTTTCTTTTTTTATATCACCCTTGGACAATTCTCCTGTTTCAAGGTCTATAGGAAGTTGTCCTGATGTAAAGATGATATTGCCAGCCCTTACTCCTTGTGAGTATGGTCCTACTGCTGCTGGAGCCTTATCAGTAGAAATAAATTTTAATGTCATTATTATTCCTCCTTTTTTATTTTTCCCTCTGTATCAGCCCATAATCTTTCTAGATTATAATACTCCCTTTCATCCTTGTGAAAAACATGAACTATGACATCATTTAAATCCAGTAGTATCCACCTGCCGCTTTCATATCCTTCCTTTTTGACTTCAGGATATCCTGCCTCTAACAATTTATCTTCAATTTCATCTGCTATGGACATGACTTGTGTCGATGAGTTTCCACTTACTATTACAAAATAGTCTGCAATAGTAGTTAGTTTGCTAACATTAATTACTGTAATATCGAACCCTTTTTTGTCCTCACAAGCCTTTGTTACTATGAAAAGTTTTTCTTCTATTTGGATCATCAATTTACCCCCTATGTATTTATCTAGATTATGTGTCTCTTGCAAATATGTATAAAAGATATTCTATCTTGGCTTTGAATTTAGTTCCATTAACAAAAAGTTTCTTGCCTTTATGGTATTTGGATGTATTACTTTGTTTTTATCTACTAAAAATTTTATTGTGTTATCCATGGCAAGTAATATTCCCTTATCTAAATTATTATAGGTCGCTTTTCGTACCTCATCTACTCCTGGAAAGTTCCTGCCTGGTTCTATGTAATCAGATATATAGATTATTTTATCCAATAAGGTCATATTTTCTCTACCTGTTGTATGGTAATAAATTGCATCTAAGACTTCTTTATCCTCAACTTTGTATTTTGTTTTCGCAATTTTAGCCCCCAAAGGACCATGAATTAAATCATGGTTATACTCCATATAAGTATCTAAAATTATATCAAAGTCCTTGGCCATTTTCAATAAGTTTATTTGGCCTTGAAATTTGGCACAATCGTGTAGCAAAGCTGCTTTTTTTACTTTTTCTATATCTACATTATGCCTTTTGCCCAAATCTACTGCTGTTTCTACTACTCTCAAGGTATGATTAAACCTTTCATCTCCTATATCCATATTTAGTTCCATCAATAAGCTTTTATCCATTTAAACTTCCTCCACATATAGCTTATGCTTTATAATATAATCCTCTACCTTTGGTGGTACAAGGTATTTTATACTCTGTTTCTTTCTAACCCTGTTTCTTATATCTGTAGATGAAATATCGATAAAGGGTGAACTAATCCTTTCAAAGAAGATATTATATTTTAGACTTAGCTCTTCTACTTTATTATCTATTTCTTTAAGCTCCTTCCCTGGCCTGTTAACCAATGCAAATTTACATAGTTTAAAAAGCTGCTGGATATCCTTCCATTTTTCTATTTGAAATATAATGTCAGAACCTATAATAAAATAGAGGTCGTCTTCCTTGTATCTTCCCTTTAAACTTTTTATTGTATCTATTGTATAGGAAATCCCTTCCCGCTCTATTTCTATGGTAGATATTGTGAAGTGGGGGTTCGATTCAATGGCAAGTTTTATCATCTCCAGCCTTTGTGTTGGACTAGTAGTATTCCTATTTCCTTTAAAAGGGTTTATTCCAGTAGGTATGAAAATTACCTTATCCAACTTCAAAGAATCCCTTACATTTTCACCCAATATCAAATGGCCCATATGAATTGGGTCAAAGCTTCCTCCCAAAATACCAATCTTCATTATTTTTCCTCCTATAAAAACTCTTCTATCAAGGCTTTTTAAAACTCCTCTGGCTAAGTCCTTATAATATAACAAAAGCTAGGACTTTCATATTGGTTATAAAAATTAAACTTCAGAATTGATTCTGAAGTCTAAAGTTCACTAAGGTAATTGAATTTTCTTATTATTTTTTGATTCTTTATATAGTACAAATTTATTGCCTAAGCTTTGTACAAATTCTGCCCCTATTGCATCGGCAATTTCATGGGCCATATCTGATGCATCTAATAGACTGTTTTTTAATACTTTAATCTTTACCAGTTCATTGGCCTCTAAATAATCTTCTACTTGCTTCAAAAAATTATCAGTTAATCCATTTTTCCCAATTTGAAACACTGGTTCCATCTTATTTGCCATACTTTTTAAATATGCTCTTTGTTTTCCCGTAAGCAATTATTCCACTCCTTAAATTTATGCTTCTACTTCTTTTTTATTTTGCCTTCTTATTTTTTCATAATTTGAATTTCCTTTTTTCCATCCTGTCCTAGACTTTTCAGCTGGTATATAGTTTTCGTTGATTACTATTTGATTTTTGGCTATGCAATAATATGCTGGTTGATTATCTTTGCAATTTCCACAATTATAGCAGTCCATTTTACAAAATAACCTCCATTTATTCAAAGAATTCAAATTCATAACCGCAAATAAATACTGAATCCCCTTCTTCTACTCCTAGTTTCTTAAGTTCATCTATGATGCCCTTTTTTCTTATCATATCTTGAAAATATCTTAGTGAATCTACATCATCAAAATTAACTGAATTTAGAAGTCTTTCTACAAAATTGCCTTCAACTATATATGCACCATCTTCTACCCTAACTATAACATCCTCTTCTGTATCCTCATCATAATGGATATGTTCTTCGTCAAAAGTTTCGTAGGTATTCTCTGCATCCATTAGCAAATTCCATGCTGCATATTTTAGCTCATCAATACCCTCTAAAGTAGCTGCTGACACTGGATATATTTTGTACCCCTTAGGCTCTAGTTCAGCCTTAAGTTTTTCAAGGCCTTCATCAGCTCCAGGTAAGTCCATCTTGTTGGCAGCAATTATTTGTGGTTTATGGCTTAATTTTTCATTATATTTGGCTAATTCTTCATTAATCTTATAGAAATCTTCTACTGGATCTCTCCCTTCACTACCAGATATGTCTAATACATGGATAAGGACACTAGTCCTTTCAATATGCTTTAGAAAATCATGTCCTAAACCTGCACCTTGGTGAGCTCCTTCTATGAGTCCAGGAATATCTGCAAGAACAAAGGATTTCTCTTCAGCAACCCTTACTACTCCAAGATTAGGTTTTAATGTGGTGAAATGATAATTTGCAATCTTAGGTTTTGCTGCAGATAAAATCGATAGAATCGTAGACTTACCTACATTGGGGAAACCTATCAGGCCTACATCTGCCAGTAACTTTAGCTCTAGGATTATTTCCCTTTCTTCTCCCTTGGTTCCTGCTTCTGCAAAATTTGGTGCTTGGCGAGTGGGGGTAGCAAACCTGGCATTTCCTCTACCACCTCTACCACCCTTTGCTATTACATAGGTTTGATCTTTTTCTTTTAGGTCTACTATGACTCCACCTGTCTTTGCATCCTTCACTAAGGTTCCTACAGGAACTCTCAGGACAATATCTTTACCTGATCTGCCGAATTGCTTCTTTGTCCTTCCATTTTCACCATTTTCTGCATTGTATACTCTTTTATATCTAAAATCCATTAAAGTCCTTATGCCTTCATCGGCCTTAAGGATTACACTTCCGCCATTTCCTCCATCTCCCCCATAAGGGCCACCAGAGGGTTCATATTTTTCCCTCCTCCAAGCTACTGCACCATCGCCACCTTTACCGCCTTTAACCCGAATCTTGGCTACATCTATAAACATAATATCATCAACCTCATATTCCTTATTAAAATCTAATAAGTTAATTATACCAATTTTATCTAGTCTGTCAATAATATAATAATCCTTGATTATTTTATTCCTTAGGGAATATTTTATACTGGATAATTGTTTGCAAAAATTTACATAAAATAAGCTTACCATTACGGTAAGCCTAATATTATGCCAATTCTTCTATTGGATAAACACTAACTTGTTTTTTATTCTTGCCTTTTCTTTCAAACCTAACTACACCATCTATTTTGGCAAATAAGGTATCGTCTCCGCCTCTACCTACATTCAATCCAGGATGTATTTTAGTTCCTCTTTGTCTTACAAGAATGTTTCCAGCTAAAACTACTTGACCGTCACCTCTTTTTACGCCAAGTCTTTTAGCTTCACTATCTCTACCGTTTCTTGAAGAACCTACTCCTTTTTTAGAAGCGAACAATTGTAAATTCATTCTAAACATCTTTTACACCTCCCACTTTCGAGTTTCACATACTCTGGGTAACTTTCAACTATGGATTCAATTCCTAATAATAAGCTTTCCAATACGATTTGAGTATTTTCCAATATCGAAGTTTCCATATCTATAGGTAATTCTACACTTAGAAATCCTCTTTTTTCATCTATTTCATATTTAATACTATCTTCTCTAAGTCCACATACCTTTACTAGGGATAACAATGCTGTTTGAGCTAAAACCGATACGGCTGCACATACAATGTCTTTTCCATACTCATCAAAGTTTGCATGTCCCTCTACTGTATATTTCTTAATGAAATTTTCATTATCCCTATAAAATTTAACACTTATCATACTAACCTACAATATTTTCTATTTTTACTTTTGTATATGGTTGACGGTGTCCTTGTTTCTTTCTATAGTTTTTCTTAGGCTTGTATTTGAAAACAATAATTTTCTTTCCTTTGCCTTGCTCTAAAACAACTCCGTCTACCTTAGCCCCATCAACATAAGGCTTACCTACAACTACATTTCCTTCCTTTGATATCAATAGAACCTTATCAAAGGAAATATTAGCACCTTCTTCTGCGTCTATTTTTTCCACTAATATTACATCTCCTTGTTGAACTCTATATTGTTTTCCACCTGTTTCGATTACTGCGTACATTTATACTTACACCTCCTCTAACCTAGTCTCGCCAATACAGGGTGTCATAATGAACTTAAACCCAGATTGAGCGGCTCTCACCTGAATAGTTTAACAAAAATCTAAACTATTGTCAATCCCCTATTTCCAATATGTTGCCTCTACCATTACAAGTAGGACATGTTTTATAAAAGTCAGTATATAAGGACCTTCTTATTTTTTTCCTTGTCAATTCTACTAAGCCCAGTTTAGTAATATCAATTATATTAACTTTAATCCTATCTTTTTTTAGATGGTCTTTTAAAGTATTTAGTACTAAACCTTCGTGGCTAGGGTCTTTCATATCAATAAAATCAATAATTATTATTCCACCAATGTCCCTTAGTCTAATTTGCCTGGCTATCTCTTCTGCTGCTTCCAAATTTGTTTTTAATATGGTATCTCCTAAAGAATAAGTGCCTATAAATTTCCCAGTATTTACGTCTACTACTGTTAAGGCTTCTGTTTCATCTATTACTATATATCCACCACTTTTTAGAGGGACCTTTTTTTCTAAGGCAAGTTTTATATCCCTTTGAATTAAGGGATCATAATCCACTGAAAAATCTGTATCTAATTGTAATTTGTTTGAAAAGTGAAAGGGAAAATATTCTTCCATCTCAATCAATTCATTGTATATTTCTTTACTATTTACTACAATCTTATCAGTGCAATCGTTAAAACCGTCCCTCAATATTTGATATGCTAAGGTAGGTTCCTTGTATAGTAGTTTGGGACAGGGGAGAAAATTTTTTTTCTTCTCAATTTTTTTATAGATATCATATAAAATATCGTATTCTTCCTTTAATATAGTTTCATCAACAGACTCAGATGCTGTCCGAAATATTATGCCCATATCATCCTTTATAATTCTCTCTCCAACATCTTTTAAATATTGAATTTTTTCTGCCTCGACTATTTTCTTGGAAATATTTATCCTATTAGAAAAGGGGGTAAAGACTATAAATCTTCCTGGAATTTCTATGTGGGTAGTGACCTTAGGTCCTTTGTTTCCATCTGGCTCCTTAACTACTTGGACTATTATTTCTTCCCCTGCTTTTACTACTTCTGAAATTTTGTACTTTTTTTTAGTATATAATAATTCCTTTGGCAAGGCATCCTTTACATAGAGATAGGCATTTTTTGACTCTCCTATATCTACAAAGGCCGCTTCCATTCCTTGTAATACATTAACTACTCTAGCCCTGTAAATATTCCCTACTAATTTTTCCTTCCCTTTTTTATCAAAATGGAATTCAACTAGCCTTCCATCTTCCACTATACCCACCCTATTCAGTTCCTTGGAAGAATCAATAAAGATATATCTCATAAAAACACTCCCAACTATAAGGGCTTATATAGCTCATCTCCTTTTTCTGCGTATAAAGCTAATCTTTTAATACTTATTGTATCCATATCTATATTTAATTCACAATCCCTATTTAGTACATTTACAAAATCCATGGGATTTAAATTCCCATTGCTGCCTGTTTTAAGCAAGACAGATATGGTTATATTATTATTTACATCTTTTACTATTACATTCCCTATAAAAGGTCTAATATTTATTTCCTTTTCTATTTCTTTACCCTTCTTTTTTCTTATTTTAGTAATCATTATTTTCTCATGCAATAGCCAGTTGTCAATGACTTTATTTATTTCTTCTTTAGACTTCCTATGGTCTGTTTTAAATTGGATTTCATAATTTGACCAAGCTATTATGGAATTTAAGGATTCTTCTCTTTTTAAATATTTCCCGGAAATTATTTGAATATCCTCAGGTAGTACCCTGTTCATCCTATCTATGAATTCAGCTACAGGCATATATTCTAAGTCTATATCCATGTATTCTTCTTCTGATTCTATTCCAAGGGATAGGGGGGCACCTATGGAAAATTTGGGTTGAGGGTTAAAACCTTTAGAATATTTTACTGGAATATTAGCCCTGTTAAAGGATCTCTGAAACAATCTCATTAGGTCTAAATGAGAAATATATTTTAAATAATTTTTTTTATTGAATTTAACCCTTATAATCATTATTTCTCACCCCTCATTACACAGTCAACTATTCCACAGCCCCTACATCCTTCTCTACAATCTCCTGTAGTCTCACCCTCTAAGGATTTTTTAAATTCTCTAATTAAATATTTCTTAGATACTAAGGGGTCTATAAAGTCCCAGGGTAGGACTTCGTCAAAATCCCTAGTCCTTAAGGCATAAAAATCCCCGTCTATATTTAGTTCTTCCATTGCTTCAATCCACTTATCATATTTAAAATGTTCTGACCAGCCATCGAATTTACAGCCCTTTTCCCAGGCTCTTAGGATTAGTTTTGAAATTCTCCTATCGCCACGGGCTATTATGGCCTCTAAATAACTCAATTTTGGATCATGGTAATTAAAAGTAATCTTTTTATCCCTTATAGAGTTCTTTAATAAATGGGCTTTCCTGTGAAACTCATCAATACTATCTTGTCCAACCCATTGGAAGGGGGTAAAAGGCTTAGGTACAAAGCATGAAGCTGAAGCTGTAATCTTTAAATTTCCCTTTCTTTCTTCCTTTGGAAGGGAAAAGAATATGTCTTTTACCTTATAAGCTAAGTCTTTTATACCCAATACGTCTTCATCGGTTTCAGTAGGTAGGCCTATCATGAAGTATAGCTTAATACTTGACCAACCTTCTTTAAAAACCTTTGTAACTGTATTTATTAAATCATCCTCTGTTACACCCTTATTTATTACATCTCTAAGCCTTTGACTTCCGGCCTCTGGTGCAAAGGTTAAGCCAGTTTTTCTTACCTTCTCTATTTCATTCAATATATCTATGATAAAGGAATCTAGTCTTAAGGAAGGTAAAGATACTCCTACCTTTTTTTCCTCAAACCTTTCCATTAGCTTAGAAATTAATAAGTATAATTCTGAATAATCACAGGAACTAAGGGATGAAAGGGATATATTCTCATATCCAGTACTTTCTATTAGTTTTTCCGCCAGTTCTACTAATCTATCTATAGATTTTTCCCTAACAGGCCTATAAATCATGCCTGCTTGGCAAAATCTACATCCACGGGTACAACCTCTAAAAATCTCCAATACTACCCTATCATGTATTGTTTCAATAAATGGAACAATCATCTTTTCCGGTGAAAACATGGAGTTTAAATCCTTAATCATTCTCTTTTTTATTACCTTTGGTACTTTTGGACTTATAGGAATCATTTCCTTAATTGTATTATCATCATTATATACTATATCGTAAAACTTAGGTACATATACTCCCTCAATAGTAGCTACCTTCTCTAGAAATTCATCCCTTGTCCCTTTTTCTTCCTTATGCTTTTTATACAGATGCAAGATCTCTAGGGTTACTTCCTCTCCTTCCCCTATAACAAAAAAGTCAATAAAATCTGCTATGGGCTCTGGATTATATGCACAGGGACCTCCTGCTATAACAAGGGGGTCCTCTTCTTTTCTATCCTTAGACAAGAGGGGAATATCCGCCAAGTCTAAGATATTTAATATATTTGTATAGCTCATTTCATATTGTAATGTAAAGCCAAGGAAGTCAAAGTTTTTTACTTCCTCTTTGCTCTCTAAAGTAAAAAGTGGAAGATTTTCTTTTCTCATTTCCTCCTCCATATCTAGCCAAGGAGAAAAAACCCTTTCACAGGCAAAATCTTCCTCTTCATTTATCAAATTATACAAGATATGGAGGCCTAGATGGGACATGCCTACATCATAGATATCTGGAAATGAAAAGGCAAACTTTACCTTTACCTTATTTAAATCCTTTTTGATAGAGTTTTGTTCCATGCCTATATACCTTGCAGGTTTCTCTACTTTATTTAATATCTTATCTAAAACCTTAGTATTTATCATCTGTTTCCACCTTTCATTAATTTTAAGCTTTTCTCTAAATGTCATACTTAGTTCAATACCTCGGGCTATCCCGAGGTATTATAGTCTATTTATTATACTTTACCATAGTCTGTGTTAATTCCTCTATTGTTCCCTTTGAAGTATTTACTATTTTAACTAGAGTATCCTTAAATTTTTTCCTGTCTTCAACAATAGTAAAATCATAATAGATATTTCTTTCTATGAAATCTAATATCTTGTTAGTAGTATCTATATTTACTAATTTAATTATATAGATTCCAATTAAAACAATCAAAACAATTATTATCCTATTAACCTGCCTATTTAAATATATATTGAAAATCTTTAATAAGTTTTTACTTGTAAAAACTCTCCTATTCATCACAATCACCTCAATTAATAATATGATATTTAATTGAGGTGATATTTATACCAAAATTAATATTCCTTTAATGTAAAAGATGCTTCTCCTACTACAAATTTATCCTCTAGGCCTGAAGTCAAATAGATGGATTTATCCTTAGTTATAAAAATTGCCTCTACACCTTCTAGAGAATTGACAAATTCCATGCCCTTGTCTAAGCCTAATGCAAAAATAGTAGTTGATAAGGCATCCCCGTCAATGGAAAATTCAGATATAATACTAATACCAGTTATTTCATTATCTACAGGATAGCCAGTTTCAGTATCAATTATATGATTATATTTTTTCCCTTGGTAGATAAAGTATCTTTCATAGTCTCCTGATGTAACCACTGACTTATCTGAAATTTCTAGTATCCCTGCATAACTTCCCTTAGGTCTAAAGGGGTCTTGTATTCCTATTCTAAACTTAGACCCATCAGATTTCTTTCCTATTATATACAGATTGCCACCTAAATCGATTATAGCACTATTAACTTTATTCTCTTTCAGTATCCTCTTTACTTCATCGGCTGCATATCCTTTTACTATACTGCCTAAGGTTATTCTCATGCCTTTTTTCTTTAGAAACACTTGATTGTCTTCCAATAATTCTAATTCATTATAATCAACAAGAGTTCTAGCATTTTCTATTTCTTCTTCTGAAGGTATATGGTCCCTTTCTATATTATCACCAGTTATATTCCATAAATCGACTAAGACACCCACAGTAGGATCATATTTGCCTTCAGACAATGAAGCATAGTATTTGGCCTTTTCCAATACATAATAAGTATCTGGGTTAACAGTAACCGGCTTTATACCAGCATTATTATTTATATTACTTACATCACTTGTTTCTATAGTAGAGCTCATTCTTTCCTCGATTTCTCTCAGCCTAGTGAAGACCTTGTCTAAAATTTTTTCATTTTGCTTGTCATATATCCTAACGGTCATTACAGTATCCATAAGAAATTCAGTTCTAGAGATAAATTCCGTCTTGGGGGAAGGGCTGCAACCTGTTATTAAAACAGCTATGAGAAAAATTACCATAAGTAAATTTGGCTTTAATTTCTTCATCCAATCACTCCAAATCATTTGAAAAACCCTAACTTAAAGTTAGGGTTTTTGCTTTATTTTGCATCACTTAATGCTTTGTTTACTAATTCTATTATACCATCTCTTGTTGAAGTAGCACCTGAGATTGCATCTACATCTAAACCGTCTGTTCCGTTGTTGTCAATTATTAACTTTTGAAGTTCAGCAGCAACTTCTAATGGACGTACATAGCTATAGTTGTCTTCAGATTTTCTATCGCCCTCTTTTACTCCATCCATATCTTCTACTGCAACTTCTGCATAATCAACACCTACGATTTGTCCATCTTGAACTCTTACGCTAACTTGTGCTAACCATCCATGACTTGGTTCCTCAGCCTTAGCTTCATAAACCCCATCTTTATAAACTGGCTCATATATTTCTCCCTTAGCTGCTTTGTCTAGTAATTCTTCTACTATTTCTTTGAAGTTACCCTTTGTAGAAGTAGCTCCTGATACAGCATCAAAATCAACAGCGTTTAAGTCTTTTTTCTCATTGAATTGTTCATTTAGATTTGCAATTACGGCAATTCCTTCTGCATAACGATAGTTAGATTCATTCTTTGCCTCTCCTGAAGTTGCTAAGTACTCATTGTAATTTAATGAAACTATCTCTCCATCTTTAACTTCTAGTTTAGCCATTGGGAAGTTTCCATTTTGACTAACTGGTCTTTTAATTAAGTAAATACCATCAACTAAATCGCTATTACCGGTTACTGGAGTTGTATCGGCTGGGTTTTCACTTTCATCTACAGGTGCTTGATTGTTTGAACATCCGGTAAATACAACCGCCATTAGCAATAAAGCTAATGTTAATGCTAAAACTCTCTTATTCATTTCTCTCTTCCTCCTGTTTCTTGAAAATTTTATCTTTCGTTTACAATATATTATTATATAGTATAGTTTGTTATATATCAATACTTATTTTTTGACAACTTGTCCTAAATTCTACTTAACTTTTATGATTGGTATGTTGGCGACTAAGGCAGAAATAGTAGTATTGTCCACATCTCTTTTCATCCTGGTTAACTTAATATCTAAGCCTTCCTCGTCAATATCTACATATTCAGAAATTACTCTGATTATATCTCCTTTTATCATTTCCAAAAATTTTGGTGATAAATCTGCTCTATCGTGAACTAAGACTAGTTTTAATCTTTCCTTAGCCACGTTTTTACTTTTTTCTTCTTTTTTGCCGAATAGTTTTACTAATGCCATGGCTTCCCCCCCTATTTACCAAATAATAGCTTAAGTACTTTACTTAGCTTTCCTTCTTGATTTTCATCTAAATTTAATAAGCTTACTTCCTCACCTAAAATCCTCTTAGATATATTCTTGAATGCCTTACCAGATAGGGCCTTATCATCAACTACTACTGGTTCTCCTTTATTCGTTGATATTACTATAGCTTCATCATCAGGTACTATTCCTAGTAATTCAATGGCTAATATATCGATTATATCGTCTATATTCATCATGTCGCCTCTTTTGACCATTTCTTGCCTAATCCTATTAATTATTAGCTTTGGATTGTATAGGCCTTTTGATTCTAAGATACCGATTACCCTATCTGCATCCCTAACAGCTGATATTTCAGGGGTGGTTACTATAACCGCTAAGTCTGCGCCTGCAATGGAGTTTTGGAAACCTTGTTCAATCCCAGCAGGTGAATCTATGATAACATAATCGAATTCCTTTTTCAAATCATTTACCAGTTCGTACATTTGTTCCGGGCTTACTGCAGTTTTATCTTTCGTTTGAGCTGCTGGCAAAAGATATAATCTATCAAATCTTTTATCCCTTATTAAGGCTTGCTTTAATCTACAATTTTTTTCCACTACATCAACTATATCATATACTATCCTATTCTCTAATCCCATAACTACATCTAGGTTTCTGAGACCAATGTCTGCATCCACAACTACTACTGATTTGCCTAACAGAGCTAAGCCTGTCCCAAGATTTGCTGTTGTAGTAGTTTTGCCCACTCCACCTTTGCCTGATGTAATAACTATGGCAGTTCCTAATTTTCCATTATCCATATCCTTTCCTCCCTTTTATTATTTGTTAGGTAAATAAGGTTCAATAATGACTTCTCCATCTTTAATTTTTGCAACCTCTGGCAACTTTAATGACTCTATATCATCATCTGGTGGTCTTGCAATAATGTCCCCTATTCTAAGCTGAGTAGGTTGCAAGTTGTAAGATGCTACAATGGCTTTTAGGTTGCCTTCCATTCCTGCGTGTGCTACACCCCTTAGTGAGCCAAGGACTATAATATTTCCCCTAGCTTTAATCAAAGCACCAGGGTTTACATCTCCTATTACGACGATATTGCCATCAAATTCCACTATTTGACCTGATCTCAAAGTGCCATTGATGAATTTAGTTATGCCACATTCAATATCTTCAGCCGATTCATTAGCACACCCTAAATTACCTTCCCTGGAATTAATTGTAAGCTTGGGCATTCCTTCTTCTAATACTATTAAATCATACTTATATTTTAATAAATATTTAAGCTCTATGATATTTTCAGGGGGCAATAATTTAGATTTTATACCTAAAATTTTAGTCCCCTTAAAGAAATTAGCTGTAGATTTCATTTTTTTATCTAATTCTTCCTTTACAATAGAAAAATCATCTGTATTTACATTTATAAAAATCCCTTCTTTAACACCCTTGAAAGTAATAATATCTTTTTTCACTTAGTTTACCTCCATAATAAACGAAAGCTATTATTTAGCCAAGGTATTCACGAAAGGTAAAGGTTCTTTTGCGCTTTCCTTATTTAGTCCAAAGTATTCAGCTATTATATCCCTTACCATGGGGCCTGCATAACCCCCACTACCACCTTGAAAAAGGACTGCAGCCACTGCTATTTCCGGATCATCATATGGAGCAAAGGCAACAAACCATGCAAAATCATCATATACTTCTCCGGTTACAGGATTTCGTGCTGTATGTTGTGCTGTTCCAGTTTTGGCCCCTACTTTTATAGGGAATTTAGAAAACACACTTCTGGCTGTACCCTCAGTGGTAACCTTTAACATGCCTAATTTTATATGTTCTAGATTATTATAATCATTTAACTCTATTCTTTCATATTCTGGCTGGTTTTCAAATAAGACTTTTGAATTATTATGGTTTTTTATATTATCTATTAAAGTTATTTTATGTCTATATCCCCCATTGGCAATAGTAGCTATATAATTTGCCATTTGAATAGGGGTATAAGCATTTCTACCTTGTCCTATGGTAACGTTTAAGGTATCGGTGATTTTCCAGCCTGCATATTCTAAATAAGTGTACTTAATTTTATCTGCCAAACCTTCCCTTTCGTTAGGTAATCTTTTTTCAGGATCAATTCCAAACTCATTAAGCCTCCTTACAACTTCAGCCCTGGTTAAAGTCTCCTCTAGCTCTGTCCAACTTGCTATTTCTTCGATTATATCTTCGATTTCTTTATCATCTAAGGTAATACCTTCCTTTATATAATTTCTAATATTTCTTTGCAAATATGATTTTAGCAAGGCTTTTGTAGTCAAAATCTCCCGTTGAGGATTAGGTACTCCACCAGAGCTTTCAGCAGGTACATTAATTTCTATGCCAGTTTTGTCATTTAGACCTAGCTGTTTTGAAAGATTTATGATATCTTCAATTTCTAGTTTTACTCCTATATTTTCACCAGTTTTTTGATTTCTTCCTAAGGCTAAGGTATAAAAATAATAGTTACAGGAATCCCTAAGGGCATCATATAGGTTTACATAACCATGGGTACCCCTGCTTTGATTCCAAATCCAACATCCAAAGGGTTTGCTTCCTATATCTACTTTACCCATGTCCCTAATTCTATAGGTTGGGCTTAAGCCCTTTTCAAGTGCCGCTAGTGCTGTTACCATTTTATAGGTTGAGCCAGGTTGTACTGCTGATTGGGTTGCAATATTATATAATGGTCTTGGAGCTAGTTGGTCTTTTTCATTTTCAGGAAACAGACTTTGCCAATCAGAATTAGATATGCCTGTGGAAAATAGATTTGGATCATAAGCTGGATAACTTACCATGGAAAGAACTTCACCAGTTTTTACATTTAACACAACAACTGCTCCTGAATTTGCATTTTCGTAAGGTTTTCCCTTCTTCCTATTGATTCCAAACTTGTAATCTCCCCACTTACTCTTATAGGTACCAGCTACTTGAATTTGCTCAAGGGTTTCTTTTAAAGCATTCTCAACAAATTTTTGCAAGTCTAAGTCAATGGTCAAATATACATTGTTGCCGGAAACGGGTTTAATTTCACTTAAAACATTTGTTGTATTACCTATGTTATCCACTTCTACAGTTTTAACCCCATTTTGTCCCCTAAGTACATCTTCGAAGCTTTCTTCTATTCCTGTTTTCCCAATTATATCATTTGGAGAATAGTTCTTTTCCTCAACATATTTTTTTATTTCATTTGGCTGGCTAATTTTACCTAGGTAACCCAGTATATGGGCTGCAGTAGTGCCTTCTGGATAATATCTAACAGGCTCTATAGATACTTGTATTCCTGGTATACTTCCTAAGTTTTCTTCAATTTTTGCAACAGTAGTATCTTTGATGCCATAGGCGATATTTATTGGTTGGTATGCTAGATGGCCTTGTTTATTTAATAATTCGTACATGGAAAGGATAGACCTTGTTTCATAAGGACTTAGTTCTTCTGGTATATCGTATCTTTGTTTTAATTTTTCTAAGGCCTCTTTAGCTGTACTGTCTAGATCGATTTTATTTCCATTGAACCAATTTCTCTTATTATTTATAAATACGTATTCAAAATCATTGGCTATGGATATTCTAGTATTTATACCGTCCTTTAATAGCTGTTCTTGAGCCAGAGGCTTTATTATATCCATGGAAACAAATTCCTCTAAAACGTTACTTTCCTTTGCCAATTCTATTAATCTTTCTAAAGGCTTCTCATCTACAATATGGCCTTCTGTAAACTTATAGATAACTGAATCTTTATCTTCAGAAACTTCTATGGAAACTGGCTCTTTTTTCCCCTTCTCAATTAAAAGGTCTATTAATATCTTGCCAGGCACTATAACATCTTCTTCCCCTTCTTTTACGATTACTCTTTCCAATAAATTATGTAAAGAGTATTCAACAAATATATTGACAAAATCTTCCTTTGCAGTAGTATGGGGCTTTACCTTATCACTTAAGCCCATTAAAGTTCTCTTTTGTGCTTTATATTCCTCATCAAATTTAAGGGAATATTCTTCCACTATGATGTTTTCCTCTAAGCCTTTGCTTTTTATTAAATCATAAGCCAACTTTCTAGACAATGGATGATCAACTATTTTTCTTATTATGTTTTTATCATTATCAATTAGCCTAGTTATTGCTTCTATTGGAGATATATCTTTTTGCAGATTATTTCTACTTAACCATTTGTCTACATCTTCATTTTCCATATATCGTATAAGTAGGTCCTTACCTTCTAAGTTTACTTCTATGGGAACATCAATGCCCTTCTCATTTAGTGCATTTATAGCCCTAGTCACTGTAGTAAATTCATAGTGGTCTTCGTAATAGGGATGTTTATAGAAAGTATACAGAAATTCGCCTAGTAGATTATTTTCTATTATTATTTCTATAACCTTATCTTCTGGTAAAATATCCTCTTTTAAATAATCCTCTTCACTTTTGTATTTAAAGACATTTAAATCTATGGGAAAATCGCTTAAGTAGTTTACTCCATCTGTCTCCAATAGTCTAATTAGTGATAAGAGGGCATCGTTTTTCTTGTGCTTATCTTTAATATTTAACTCATCCTTTAAAAGTTGAACAGTAAAGCTTGGCTTATTTCCAGCTAAGAGCCTTCCATATCTATCTCGTATTTCACCCCTTGGTGCAGTAATATAAATTTCTTTTAACCTCTTGTTATCAGAAATATCCCTATAATAATCACCGTGTACTATAGTTAAAGTTGCTAATCTGAAAGATAGGGCCAACATCAGCAATATAATAAAATACATCAATATATTATATCTATTAAATATCTTCTTTAGGGTCTTCAATGGCTTCACCTCTACTTACTGCCAAATCGAATTTGGGGTACGACAAAGATCTTAGAGAAAATTTTATAAATAGGCATAGATAGTATGGAATTATATATGATTTCTACTAGCAAGACATCCTTTGTAAAAGATAAGAAGGAAATATTCTTAGATAAAAAAAACATAAATATATAGTATGTAAAATTATAATATATGGTGCCTAATATGGATAGGAGAAGGGGTATAAAAAGATTGTCCTTTATTACTTTATTCTCTATTAAACCAACGAGATAACCTGCAAAGAATAGAATAAAGGAGTTCACTCCTAAGACTGGACTAAATATTATATCTTGAATAACGCCTATAGTGAAGCCTAAGAAGGCTCCATAAAATCTTCCTTTAAAAATTGCCATTGATATAACTACAAGAAGTGCTATATTTGGTTCAACCCCAAATACACTAATGTATGGAAATATGGCAGTTTGTAAAATAAAATTAATTAAAACTACCAAAACAAAAATAAGTACAATCATATTAAAACCACAACCTTAATCGGAAATTATAAAAACCTTGTATATTTTTTTGAAATCTATGGCTGGTTTTATTTCTATTGCTTTCATTAACTCCTTATCATCACTTATTACACTTTCTATTTCACCTATATATATGTCTTTTACAAAGGCTCCGCCTAATCCAGATGTAAAAAGCTTGTCTCCTTTTATTACATCTGCCTTATCATCAAAAAGATAGCCTGTTATTTTTCCATCTATGTTGCCAGAGATTATGCCTCCATCTTGGGTTCTAAGTATTTTAAAAGCAATTTTACTGTCTTCATCTACTATGGAAACTACCTTTGCCCAATTATCTCCTACATCTACAACCCTACCGACAATTCCTTCAATTACCGTATTTTGGTCTATTTGAACTCCTTGGACTACTGTATTCCCTTTTTCTACCCCATCCTTTAAACCTTTATCAATGGTAAATCTATCAAACCAATTGCCAGGCTCTTTTCCAGTAACTTGAGCTTCAATTAAATTGTATTTGGTGCTTTCTAATAGCCTTAGTTCATTTCTTAAATAATCAGTCTTACCAATTATATTTAAATAGTTTCTGTTTTCCTCCTCCAGTAAACTTACCTTCTTCTTAAGCATTTCATTTTCTTCTTTCAGCTTAGCTATATTTTTTACATTGGAAAAAAAGCTGGATATATTTTCGCTTATATTTGTGAACAATTTACCAACAGGTGTTAGGACATTTCCCAGTATTCTTTCAAACTTAGTAATTGCCATTCTTTCAGTACTTGTTACTCCTATTAGAATAATTAGAATGATAGCGACTAAAGTCACCATCATTCTTTCCCTATTTCTCCTGAAAAAGGACATATTATCACCACTTAACTTTTTCTTCTACTGCTCGTTATGGTTTTTTTAAGAATCTCTATACTGTCTAAGGCTTTTCCAGTACCTATGGCTACACAGTCTAAGGGTCTATCTGATATATGAACAGGTATGCCCGTTTCTTTATGAATTAACCTATCTAAGCCTTCTAGAAGAGCTCCGCCTCCAGTTAACATAATACCAAATTCCATAATATCAGATGCCAATTCTGGTGGCGTTTTTTCAAGGGTAGATTTTATAGCGTCTACAATGTTGAAAATAGGCTCTTTCATTGCATTATAAATTTCAGTAGAGTTTACAACAACAGTCTTTGGAAGACCTGTAATCATATCCCTACCTCTGATTTCCATAGTTTCTTCCTTGGTGTTAATATCTGCAGTTCCAATGCTGATTTTTACTTCCTCAGCAGTTCTTTCACCTATCATTAAACTATATTCTTTTTTGATGAAGTTTACTATGGAATCATCTAATTCATCTCCACCTATCCTAATGGATTTTGATGTAACGATACCACCTAGGGATATTATAGCCACTTCAGTTGTTCCTCCTCCAATATCTACTATCATAGAACCTGTAGGTTCTTGTACAGGTAACCCTGCTCCAATGGCTGCTGCCATTGGTTCTTCAATGAGATAGGCATCCCTCGCACCTGCATGAATAGCAGCCTCTTCTACTGCCCTTTTCTCAACCTCTGTAACTCCACTGGGAACACATACTACTACCCTTGGTTGGAAAAAAGTCCTTCTTTTAGTTGCCTTTCTAATAAAATGCTTTAGCATGCTTTTAGTTATATCGAAATCTGCTATTACACCATCTTTTAGTGGTCTTATAGCGATTATATTTCCTGGAGTTCTTCCTATCATCCTTTTAGCCTCTTCACCTACGGCTAGGACCTGTTTTGTATTTGCTTGAATAGCAACTACTGAAGGCTCCCTTGCTACTATGCCTTTTCCTTTTATATAAACTAAGGTATTTGCTGTCCCTAAGTCCACTCCTAAATCCTTAATAAATCCACCAAATAGTCCCATTTTGCTCCATCCTTCCTTTAAAACTAAATTATATTTTTTTCCCTAAAGCTTATATATTTATTATCACCAATTATTATATGATCTAGTACCTTTATTCCTATTAAATTACCTGCTTCTAGCAATCTTTTTGTTATATTTATATCTTCATTGCTAGGAGTAGGATCTCCACTGGGATGATTATGTATTAAAATAATGGAGTTTGCATTTCTTTTAATAGCAGCTCTAAATACATCCCTGGGATGGACTATTGAGGCGTTTAAGGTACCTACGGAAATCTCTTCCGTTACAATTATTTGATTTTTAGTATCCAACAATACCACTCTAAAATGCTCCTTTTGTAAATACCTCATTTCATCCATATAGAGATTAGCAATAGTACTAGGTTCATTTATTTTCACTTTACTTAAAGCATCTAAATAATTAATTCTCTTTCCAATTTCAATAGCTGCAAGTATTTGGGCTGCTTTACATTTACCTATGCCCTTAGTTTCCATTAATTCTTGTAAAGTAGTATCCCTTAAAGACACTAAGCCTCTATCGTCTTTACTTAGTAACCTTCTTGCTAAGTCAATAGCTGTATCTTCTTTGTTTCCAGTTCTTATGATTATTGCAAGTAATTCTTCGTTTGATAAGGCTTTGGGTCCATAATTATAGAGCTTTTCCCTAGGTCTTTCAGTAATTGGTAATTCTTTAATGGTGTAATTCCTTTTTAATTCCAAATTATTACCCATACCTTCACCTACTTATAGATTATAACATACTGATATTAAAATATTTATCTAATATGTTATCTAGCTTTCCAATAGGTAGGCCTACTACATTGGAATAACATCCATTGATTTTCTCTACTAAGATTTCTCCAAATCCTTGAATTCCATATGCACCAGCTTTATCTATAGGTTCCTTTGTATGAATATAATTTAGAATTATTTCATCTGTTAATTCCCTAAATTTTACCAAAGTACTTTCATAATCTATTACTTTTAAATTAGTATTTGCCTTAATTACACAAATCCCAGTTATTACACAATGTTCATTTCCACTAAGGGCTTTAAGCATCCTAAAGGCATCTTCCTCATCCTTGGGTTTGCCTAAGATTTCATCTTTAAATACTACTATAGTGTCAGCTCCTATGATTATTTCTCCATTATTGAATTTATTGCTAACCCAAGAAGCCTTTTCAAAGGCCAAAGCCATGGCTATCTGCTCTGGTCTTTCTCCTTCCGTGGTTTTTTCTTGGATTTCAGCCTTCACAACTACTGGATTTAAATTATATTTTTTTAATAATTCTATCCTTCTTGGAGAAGAAGAAGCTAATATAATCTTTTCCATACTCCCTCCTAAATTTCGGCATTATACTTCAAAACTTTTCTCAAATTCTTGGATATATATATAGAGGAAAGCCCTACAAAATAACCAGTAAATAAACCCATCAATACAAGTATGGGCAAATAAGAGTAAACTCTTATATTTGACATAATCATTACTGCAACACTTACTTGAGCAATATTATGTCCTGTAGCTCCTAAAATACTCACTCCTATTAAGCTGAAAATATTTGAAAAAAACTTATATCCAACAAACATTACAATGCAGGAAACTATACCACCTGCGAGACTATAAATAAGACTAGATACACTACCTGTTATAAGCACTAGTACTGAGCTTTTTAAAATACTGACTATAAAGGCTTCTTTAAATCCAAATATGACTAAGGTAACTAAGATAACCATATTTGAAAGTCCAAGCCTAGCACCAGGTATGGCAACAGGCAATGGAATTGAAGATTCAATTACTGATAAAGCTAGTCCAATAGATACTAATAAAGATAAGAGTATTATTTTCCTTGTTCCCTTCATATCTCTGCCACCTTTAATAACTAAAATAATCTATGTTTTTAGAGTTTTCTATCCCCTTAATTTCAACAATTAACAAATTGGGTAAACACACTATTATTTCTCCTGATTCTGAAATTGTGCCTTGATAAACACAAAGCTGGTCTGAACATGTCGCTTCGACAATTCTAACTTCCCCATCTCCAATTTCTAATATATTTCGACCATATGGAGTTTCTATGGGAATTTTTTTACCTATGATAGAATCATCAAAATATATCCTTTGGTATTCTTCACCATTAACCTGGACACTTATGTATTTATCATCATATTTAATCAAACTATTTTTTACAAAGCCTAAGGATATTACACTAACTAGAATTATAACAACTATTAAAATCTTATCTCCTTTTGTCATAGAACCATCCTCTTCTCAATTTCAATCTTTGTATACATTATAGTTTACCATTAATAATTTTCATTTACAAGTTACTTTTTCACGAAAAGAAAGAGCGGAAATCCGCTCTTTCTCTTAAACTGCAACTTCTTTAGCTGTATCTCCGTATATAGCTTTAGTTGGACATTTTTCAGCACATACTCCACAGTTGATACATTTTTCATAGTCAATTTTTGCCAAATAGTTTTCAAAACTAAATGCGTCTGCAGGACAATTCTTAACACATATTTTACAGCCAATGCAGCCAATACTGCACTTGCTTCTTACTTCTTTTCCTGAATCCTTGCTCATACATTTTACTACATATTCATTTTCATATGGAACTAATTCTATTATTTTCTTTGGACATACTTCAATACATTTCATACATGCAGTACATTTATCTTTAAGTATAAAGGCTACTCCATCTCTCATTTCTATGGCACCAAATTGACAAACTTCCTTACAAGTACCACAACCTAAACATCCATAGGAGCATGCCTTGCTTCCACCTTGCAGGATATTCGCAGCCCTGCAATCTTTAATTCCGTGGTAAATATATTTTTCCTTTGCCTTGTTACAATCTCCTTGGCAAAGAACAGTAGCCACCTTTCTTTCAACATTGGCAGCATTTACTCCCATAATATCTGCTACTTTCTCAGCAACAGGATTACCGCCAACACTACATGCGTTAACAGGTGCTTTTCCTTCTGCTATGGCCTTAGCTAAGCCATCACAACCTGGAAAGCCACAAGCACCGCAATTTGCTCCTGGCAATACTGACCTAATTTCCTCTATTTTAGGGTCTACTTTTACTGCAAATATATTTGAAGCGATAGAAAGTAAAACTCCAAATCCTAATCCTAAACCGCCTAATACGACTATTGGACTTAAGATATCAGCCATATTCTCCCTCCTATACTAGTCCACCAAAGCCTAAAAAGGCAATGGACATTAATCCTGCTGTAATTAATGCTATTGGAAAGCCTTTTAATACTTCAGGTACATCTGCTAGTTCAAGTTTCTCTCTAATACCAGCTATAAGTAACAATGCTAAAGTAAAACCTATTGAAGAACCTAAAGCATTAAATATTGTTTGAATTAGATTGTATCCTTCTTGGATATTTAAAATAGCTACACCTAATACTACACAGTTAGTTGTTATTAATGGTAAGTACACTCCCATAGCATTATATAATGTTGGACTTATTTTCTTTAAAACTAGTTCGACAAATTGAACTAGGGCTGCTATAACTAAGATAAATACAATGGTTTGTAAGTATTGAAGTCCTAAAACATCTAAAATGCCTTTTTGAATAAAATAAGTAATTATAGAAGACAAAGTAACTACAAATGTTACAGCAACACCCATACCTGCTGAAGTTTCCATTTTATTAGAAACACCTAAAAAGGGACAAATTCCAAGGAAACGGGCTAATACATAGTTGTTTACGAAAATAGTACTAATTAATATTGCTGGTATACTCATCAAGTTTCCCTCCTATCTAAGCTTGACTAGAAGATTTTTTCTTTCTAGCTAAGTTGAAAATTCCAATCATGATACCAAGAAGAATAAATGCTCCTGGTGGCATAACAAATATTCCAGCTGGTTGATAGCTTGCAGGAAGTACTGCTTTCCCTAAAATTGTTCCTGCACCAAATAATTCTCTAATTGCGCCTAAGGCAACAAGAGCTACTGTATATCCTAATCCCATTCCAATTCCGTCAACTATAGATGCTATAATTCCATTCTTTGATGCAAATGCTTCAGCTCTAGCTAGAATTATACAGTTAACAACTATTAATGGAAGGAATATTCCCAATGCTTCATATATAGGTGGTGCATATGCCTTCATAAACATCTCTACAATAGTTACAAAGGTTGCTATAACTACAATAAAGGCTGGTATACGAATCTTATCTGGTATAACATTTCTAAGTATGGAAATAACTAAGTTGGAACCTACTAAAACTGCAATTACTGCCATTCCCATGGCAAAACTATTTACAACATTTGTACTAACAGCTAAGGTTGAACACATTCCTATTAATTGAACAAGAGTCGGATTATCATTTATAATACCATCTTTCAAGATTTTAGATAACTTCATTTCTCCACCTCCAGTACTTTAGTTTGAAAGCTGATTGTTGAATATCTCTCTAGCTTCATTAACTCCTGCAAGTACACCATCGGTTGTTACTGTAGCACCAGATATGGCTTCAACAGTAATTGCCTCTGATGTTGATTTGCCTACAAACTTATTTCTAAATTCCGGTTCTTCAGCCTTAGCTCCTAAACCTGGAGTCTCGCTATGCTCTAATACATCTAAGCCTGCAACAGTGCCATCTATATTAAATCCTGTAAGTAGTACAAGGTCTCCTCCAAATCCTTTAGAAACATTTTTGATAGCATATCCTATTAAAGCATCTCCATCGTATACTTCAAATATTTCCATAACTGATGGAGTAGAACCTTTTATCTCATCTAATTTTCCTTCATCTAGGGGTTTGAAATCAGCACTATCTCCAAATATTTCTTTTAGAGATTCTAGGCTTCCTGCCATCTCTAATTCTGCAATCCTATCCTTAGTTAAGTTGTTGGAAATAGCTAAAACTCCAGCAGATACAACTGTAATTATCATTAATATAACACCTAACTTAATAGTCTCCTTCATTTATTTCGCCCTCCCGAATATTTTTGGTGCAGTAAATTTCTCGATTAATGGGCTAGCAACATTCATTAAAAGTATGGAATAGGATACCCCTTCAGGGAAACCACCTTTAACCCTAATTAAAGCTGTTAAGGCTCCTGCACCTATAGCAAAGATGATTTGTCCTAATGGAGTAACTGGTGATGAAGCATAATCAGTTGCCATAAAGAATGCCCCAAGAATTAATCCTCCACCTAAAATATGATACATAAGTTGATCTGTTGGTACTCCTAATACAAGTAGCATAACTGCTGTAGTAGCTATATAGAAAACTGGAATTTTCCAATCTATAACCTTTCTAATAAAGAGATATAAGGCCCCTATTAATAATAGCAAAGCTGAAGTCTCTCCAATGGCTCCGCCTATATTTCCTATAAACATATCTAGAAGTGATGGTAGTTCTGAACCTGCTTGAGCTACTGTAGCAGAAGCAGTGGCATCAGCTCCACCGAATTTCATAATAGCTAAAGGTGTAGCACCAGCTACAGCATCAGGCCCTGGTAATGTAAAAGTAGACATAATATTTGGCCAAGACGCTAATAATACTGCTCTTGCAGCTAGGGCTGGATTCATGAAGTTTGAACCTAAACCACCAAATAATTGCTTAACAACTATAATTGCGAATCCAGAACCAAATACTGGTATCCACCAAGGTGCATTTGCAGGTAAATTAAATGCCAACAATATACCTGTAACTACTGCACTAAAATCATTAATGGTAATTTCTTTTTTAAATATTTTTTGAGTTAAAGCTTCAAAACCTACTGCTGAAATAACTGAAATTAATATTAGTTTTAAAGCATTTAATCTAAAGAAATATATAGATCCTATCATTGCTGGTATTAGGGCAATTACCACATCTAACATTATCCTACTAACGGTCTCTTTAGACCTAATATGTGGTGAAGATGATACTACCAACATTTCTGGCATTACTGAATCTGCCTTTGTAGTATTTAACACTTTACCTTCCATCTGCTAATCCTCCTATCTTCTAAGATTTTTTCCTCTTGGCAAGGATTTCTCTTTTTGCAAATCTAATGGATTCTACTAGCGGTCTTTTAGCAGGACATACATAGGAACATGAACCGCATTCTACACAATCTAAAGCTCCAAATTTTTCTGCGCCTTCGAAATCCTTCTTTAGGGCATAGGCAGAAATAAATAGTGGTTGTAAAAATACTGGACATGCAGTTAGGCATTTACCACATTTAATACATGGTGATACCTTTTCTTCTAATACTTCTTCTTCAGTTAGTACTAGAATACCACCTGAACCTTTGATTACTGGAACATCAGTTGTATATTGACTTAGCCCCATCATAGGACCACCCATTATTACTTTGCCAGGTGTACCATTGAATCCGCCTGCCTGATCTATAACTTCTTGGAATGGAGTTCCTATCTTTACTATAAGATTTTTAGGTTCCTTTACTCCATTGCCTGTAACGGTTACAACTCTTTCATATAAGGGTTTTCCTTCTTGTATTGCTTCAGCAATAGCTTTAGCAGTACTTACGTTGCTAACTACGCAGCCCACATCCATTGGTAATCCACCAGAAGGAACTTGTCTTCCTGTAATTGCATTTATAACCCTCTTCTCATCACCTTGTGGATACTTGGCCTTTAGAGTAACTACCTTAATATTATCTTCATCTTTAACAATTGCTCTTAAGGCATCTACTGCATCCATCTTATTGGTTTCTACACCAATAAATCCTCTATCTACATTTAAGGCTTTCATAATAGCCTTTAAGCCAAATACTACTTTTTCAGGCATTTCAAGCATTACTCTGTGGTCAGAAGTTAAAAATGGCTCACATTCAGCACCATTGATTATAACAGTATCAATTTTTTTCTCTGGCGGAGGTGATAATTTCACATGAGTAGGGAATCCCGCTCCACCCATACCTGTAATGCCTGCTTCTCTAATTATTTCGAGGATTTCCTTTGATGATAATTGGTCAAGACTTCCTTTTGGTTTAATAGATTCATCCATTTCATTGGTACCATCTGATTCAATAACTACGCATGTTGATTGAATACCAGTAGGAGTAGTTATTTTGGTAATTTCCTTAACTGTTCCTGCTACACTTGAATGTACAGGAGCAGATACAAAAGCTTGAGATTCTCCTATTTTCTGCCCTACTTTAACCCTGTCACCTACTTTGACTAATGGTTCGCAAGGTGCCCCAGTATGTTGATGCAAAGGAATGTATACTATGCTTGGTTCTTTTGCATATTCTAGGGATTTTTTCTCTGTTAATTCCTTGCTATGTGGTACATTTACCCCACCCTTAAAAGTGAGATTTTCAAGTTTCATGCTTTCCACCTCTCTATTATGTTTTATTAATAATCGCAAAATAATTAAGCATTATAAAAATGCTTTATAAATTCCCACATATTATAACATTTATCTATGATAATGTACACAAAATCACCGATGTTAAAGTATGTCATTTTTTTTCAATCAAATTCCTGTCCATAACATTTAGACTATCTAAGTATTCATTTTTTTTAAAAATTGTTATCTTTTATTTTATAAATTTTGTTAAACAATGTCAAATTATATCACAAACTTGATAGTGTCAAGTTACTGTAGGAAAAATTTTTTTTAAATCTCCCCATATTTTATGAAAAGTGCATAGTTGCTTGTTTCACCAATTTTTTATAAGCTATTTGTTTTTGGGGTCACTAAATTAAGCTATAACATTTTATTTTATTATTCATTATAGCTCTTTCTATATTTAAATTTGTTTGTTACCTACTATTGATTCTTTTTAAGCACCTC
>Ga0209537_1000633_pt1 | contig 42697 bp, 40 predicted proteins | sample BioPla4DNA1_FD_187698 | JGI IMG/M metagenome (GOLD analysis project Ga0209537, IMG submission 187698) | Biogas fermentation microbial communities from Germany - Plant 4 DNA1 (SPAdes) (version 2) | ecosystem: Engineered > Bioreactor > Anaerobic > Digestate | place: Bielefeld, North...
CAAAGAAAAAGGAATATCGGCGATGCTCTCTATTACACGCTGAATAATTTCATCGACAATTTCCAACAGCAATTCTAATTTACTATCAAAATAATAGTAAATAGTGGACTTCTTAATTCCCGAAAGAAGGGAGATATCTTCTAAAGTAGCTTCAAAAAAACTCTTTTCGGCAAAAACTTTTCTTGCCCCTTCTAATATTTTCTCTCTTTTATTCACCTCAATTGCATGGCCCCCCAAGATTAAATCCCCTACTTACCATCTAACCCCTCCTCGCTTGAAAAGCTGTCTTTGTGATGACAGAGTAGTTTTTATCTCCTGCAAAACCCAACTTTTAACAAACCCACACCTTATCTCATAGAGGGATTCTTTACCTCCCAACATTAGTTAATAAATATATGAATCAGCTTAAATTTCAGTATTAAAATACCAAGCCTCTTCAGCTTTACCCTAAAAGCTGTATTTTACACCTAAAAACACTCCGTCCCCCACCCCCGCTAACTTACTCCCCGGAGCTCCACTAGAAAAAGAATAAGAAAGAGAAATGTTCCAGTCGTCTTCTGGCTTATAAGTGAGCCCTACTACGTTTACCATGCTTCCGTCCTGAAGACTCACGCCTGAGGTAAGCAAAGCAGTCCATTTATTATCATCACTGGGTCTTTCTGCAGCCAGAAAAAGGTAGGGAGAAATGTCTTCTCCCTCTTCGTAAGGGTTACCCCACATCCACACTAAATTTAGCAGAGTATTATTATCTGTTGTATAATCAATGCCCAGACTTCCTTTCCAGTAAGGATTTTGAAAAACTTCTTGAGGATAAGAAATCACCTCACCAGAGGGCTGAGTTATATTTATGCGATTTATCCAGCGCTCCGGTACAAAAAGAGCAATATCTCCTCGAAAAGTAGAACCCTCCAGAAGAGGAAATTCTCCCTGAAACTCCAGACCCAGCATACTCCTTCGGGGATAGCCCATGGTAACATCTACTACGCTGCTTCCATCGAGCCCGAGAAAAACATTGGTTTCTCGAGGATAAGGAGAAAGATAATAACCTTGCAAGTAACTCACCGCCACATCTACGCTGCTTACTATCCCTCGGGCTCTCACTCCCCAGATAGGATGAGAAAAATCAACCAATGGCTCCTCTTTAGTTAAGCTCAAACTCAAATTCTGAGGGGGGAGCGAGAGTAAAGAAGCCAGCTCATAGGCTAAAATTTGTTTTTCCAACCCTTCAGGAACAAAATTAGGCACAAAATCAGGCTGATAGAAAAATTCCAGCGACCAATCCCAGGAATGATACCATTCTAAATCCAGGGCAGGAACAGGAATTTTATTTTTCAGAGCATCTTCACTAAAACTCAAAGAGAAAGGAGTGGGATTTATAACATCAACCGGGCTCATAATGTCGCTGGCTCCCCAGCTCAACTGGAGAAGCCCCAAGCGAAAGTCCACCTCTTCTGAGGGGGTCTCTATTCCCTGTAAGAAAAGCTCGTTAATCATCACCGGCTGAAGATAGCCCTCACTCTGATAACTGAGGAGAAGATCGGCAGTAAAGTAATAATTAGAAGATATAGACGTATCGTATTTTAAATTTAGACTTCCTCCCCAGGCACTTTCACCTTTCTCTAAATCGTAAGAAGCTCCTATTTTAGCTTCTCCGGTTATCTCACTCGCTTCCCCCGCTACCAGGGGAAGCGCAAAAAGGAGTAAACCAAAACTCGCCAAAATCAAAATTCTTTTACCATCCACCTTCCCTCACCTCACAGCTCTGGTCGCTGAATGGTTCTCACCGAGAAAAAGTTGTCAGGAAGAGGAATATCTCTTTCTATATGCTCCATCTCCACGATGGTTTTGTGGTTTTCCTTCAAATCAGTAAGGTCAATTTTATTAACCGTGATAGTTCCGTCTTCCTCTTCTTCTATCTCGAGGATCTCCATAACTTTCCACAGATTACCGTCTTTATCATAAAATTCAATCCTTCGGAAATAAAACTTCTCTTTATCTACTTCCATCAGTAGTTTAGAGTAACTAGATTCTTCATCCCGAGGAATAAGTTCCAGCTTATAAATTTCCTCGGTTTCTTCTATCAGAGTAGAATCATAATCTTCTCGACTGTAGCTTCCTCCCAGCTCATCATAGGTAAAGTCGGTGCCCATAAATTTCTCACTTTTTTCTGAACTGGCAATCCGTCGCACTTTCTTATAAGCCGGCATGTAAAGATACATGCTCTCTCCCCCTTCGAGGCTGAGGAGAGTAACATTTTTCACGTCTGCCGGGCTTAAAAAACGAACAATTATAGAAATAACGTCTTCTCCTTCGTCTTTAGCATACATAATCACTTCTCTCACTTCTTCCCTACCTTTAGAATCTACCAGAATCATTTTAGCTATTGCCTTTTGAGTTTCAGACTCTGCAGTACGGGCTTCTACCTCATCCAGAATTTCATCTGCTGTTATAGCCCAGGCCGGGACAACGCCAATTAAAATCACTAACCCCCACACCATCAAAGATAGTATTTTTTTCATTAAATTCATCCCCTTTCCATGTCTTTATTCTTTTTATTGTTATTTTTATTATTACCATATTCAGCTGCATGAAGAAGCAGCGGTAACACCATTAAAGTGTAAAACATGGTAACCAGCAACACCGTAGCCACTAGATCACCAAACATGCGAAGCATTCGAATACGAGAGAGAGTAAGAATATAAATCCCTCCTGAGACGGCTAACGAGTTAAGCACTATTCCTCTTCCCGTATGCACCAGAGTGGTGCGAAGAGGATTGGAAGAACCTTTCTCCACTTCCATATACCAGCGAGAGGTAAGATGAATAGTGTAATCAATTCCTGCTCCAATGGCAATACTGGCTACCATCAAGGTGGCAGTATTCAAAGGAATACCCAACAATCCCATGAGACCAAAAGAAGTGTAAACAGCCATCAAAATGGGAATGATAGCAACAAGAGACTTTTTAGCAGAGCGGAGTTGCAAAAGTAGCAAAACGTAGATAATGACAAAAGCCAGGATTAAACTTTCAATCTGCCGGGTAAAGAGCTGCTGATTTATGTGATTGGCAATGATGGGTGTTCCAGTTATTTGGTAATAAACCAAGATGTCTCCATTCTCTTGAGGAAGAAAAACATACTCATCAAGAACCTGGTAAAACACAAAATCAAAATCGCTATCTAAGGTTTGACCCACCAGATTTTCTATCTCCTGGCGTAAAGCGCTGGCTTTATTATTCCGGGCTACTCGTTCCATGGATAAATCTAAAACTTCAGCCAGATATAAAGCATCATCTTCGGTAATCCCCAGATCGGTCTCCAAAACCGAAGAGAGCGAGAAATGCGGGTGAGAAAAATAGGAAAGAAGTGCCTCTTCAACCTCTTCCTCTTCTAACCCCAAACCTTCAATTTCTAAAAAAGCATCATGGGCTACTTTTTTAGCAAATTCCTCATCAAAAGCCATAAAATCACGGAGAGGCTGCCCTATAAATTGGAAAACCATTTGCTCTACCGCTTCCGGATCAGAGAAAGATAAACCAAAAATCTCCAAATCCTCCACTATAGAGGTAGCCAGATATTCTGCTGCTCCCTCTTCGGTAACGGACACCACCTTAACTTCTTGAGGTCTTTGAGCCAGGAAGGATTTTAAGGCTTCCACTTCCTCCTCCAGCTGGCGGGAAGTAGTCTCTCGAGCTTTAAACTCTACTAAAGTAGCATCCTCATCTTCACTTATCCTGTCTTGAATGAAGCTATTATCTTGAGCAAAAAACCACAGGTTTTCCACTTTTTCCCGGGTATCAGGAATAGCTTTCCATCCATCCATAGCTTCATTCAAATTACAAATGAAATCAGCTATCGAGGAAGGATCGGCAAAAGTTTCATAGCGTTCAGCAAAGCGGGAGATACGTATCATCTCTCTCAAAACAAAGGGCTCTTTTACTTTTTCTGTTTCTATATACAAATAGTTATAACTGGTGCCTCCAAAGCGCTCTTGAAAATATTTCAATAATTTAGTAAGAGGGTGATTGACTCCTATCTGCTCTTCTACTGTAGTTTCCACCTGAATGCGAGGAATTCCTATTGTTAAAACCGCCAGTGCCACTACAATAATAGCAATTATCAGGTTTCGATGGTGGGTAATTCCCCGAGCCATAAAAAGCAAGAAACGGCCGATCAGGTCTTGAGAATCCTCCTCTTCCTCCTGGGAATAATAACGAGGTAAGCGACGGGGAACAAAAACGGTAAAAAAGGCTCCCAAGAAAAAAGTGGATAAGAGAAAACCAAAGAAAATTCCCAGAGTGGAATAAAGTCCAAATTCAGTAATAGGTTTAATATCAGCGGAAAGCAAAGATATAAATCCACCCATAGTAGTTAAGGCACTGAGAAGGATGGGAATAAAAATTTCCTGCAGAGTAACTTTAACAACATCATCCCCCCCCATTCTTGACCGTTCTTCATAATAACGGTTAACAAAATGAATACCATAAGCGGTAACCATGGCTAAGAGGATAACGGGAAGGGTGGCAGATACAACGGTAAGAGATTCCCCAACTAGTGCTGCTAATCCCAAAGTCCAGAGGGAGGCTAAAAGAGCAACGAAAACAGGAAGAATAACTCCCTGCAAAGAACGGAAACCCCAGTAAAGAATGAGCAGCAATAATAACCCAGAAAGAGGCGCCAGAACTCTTAAAGTTCTTTGAGCATCATAAGAAGTCTGTTCTATTATTATGGGGAGACCGAAATAAGTTATCTGAACTTTCTCTTCATAAGGACGGCAGACCGCTCGTACTTCATCCACTGCTTCTTCTTCGTCTACTGCCTCATAAAAAGAAACTGCTATTATGGTTCCCTTACCATCTTCGGTAACCATTTTCCCCCAGATCAATTTGTCTTCTTCTAAATCACGACGCAACTCTTCTGCTTCTTCGGGAGTTTGAGGTAAAACCTCCACTACTTCCCTTACCTCTATGCCAAAATCAGTCGCTATAACTTTGGGCATGTTGGTTAGAGCAGAAATGCTTCTTACTGAAGATAGCTCCTCTATCGATTCCACTATTTCCTGTAGGAGCTCCATATTGTGAGGAGTGAAAAGGTCATCAAATTCCAGAGCTACAATCATCGATTTCTTCTGGAAAGAAGCAAATTTGTCACTCAAAGAATTATAAAAGGAAATCTCCGGGTCATCTTCGGGAAGATATTCAGTAACATCATCCTTAAACTTAACGTTTACTACTTGAAAACCGAAGAAAATAGTAACTACTAAAACAGCAATTAAAATTAGCCAAGCATTTTTAACTATCCATTGAGAAATTTTCTGCATAAATGTCTTCCTCCCCTAACTGACCATTCAGTCGAAAATTTACCTTCCTATAATAAATGATAGCGAATAATTTTTCAAGAGTCGAACAAGGCTTTCTATCAATAGTCTGTGAAAATGTCACGAGGGGGATATAGCGTGATTTGTATATAAATAGATTTTACTAAATAATGGTTATAGCTATGGAAAATTAAGTTGTATAACGCACCCCTCTAAACTGAACAGAAAAAATAAGCTGTATTTTACAGCCTGTGATTACCTATGAGGTCAAGAAAAAAATATGGGTTATAAAGATACCTTAGATCTCTTTAGTTTATAATCACGATACAACAATTAAACTACTTTATTCCTAAAATCAAGGTAGCAATGTTAAAGTAAAGCGTTAACGCTACAATATCTACCACTGTAGTAATGAGCGGAGCAGAAAATACTGCTGGATCTATACCCAGCTTGCTACCTATTATCGGCAGCATTGCTCCTATAGTTGAACTTACAACTAAAACCACAAAAAGAGTGATAGCCACCGCGATAGCAATTTCTACTGATCCAGCAACAGCCCAGGCAAAAAAGTACCCGACTATACCCATCGTAGCGCCCAGCATAGCACTTACCTGAAGCTCTTTAATCAAAATTCTCGTTGCATCTTTAGTTGTGACTTCACCCAGAGCCAGAGACCTGATAATCAAAGAAGAAGCCTGAGTTCCTGAATTACCACCTGTATCAGTAAATAAAGGAATGAAAAAAGAAAGAGCTACAACACTACTTAAAACACTTTGAAAATGCTTGAGAATGTTGCTGGTTACCGCCTGAACAGCAAAGAGAAAAATCAACCAGTTAATTCGCTTACTAAAAAGGGTGATTAAACTAGAGTGCATGTAAGGCAAATCCAGAGGTTTACTTCCCCCTAACTTATGAATATCCTCAGTACTTTCTTCTTCAATAACGTCCATTATATCATCTGCGGTAATAACTCCCACCAGGCGTCCCCTGCTGTCTACAACCGGAAGAACCAGCAAATCATACTGACTCATGAGTTTTGCCGCTTCTTCCTGGTCAGCATCAACCGGTATAGCCACCACATTGGTGTGCATTATTTCCGAAATAGGCGTTTTAGGATGACTCAATAGCAATTCCTTTAGAGACACAACTCCCACCAGCTGTCCAATGTTGTCAACTACATAAATGTAGCTGGCAATACTTTCTTTACGGCCTACTTTGCGGAAATGCTCGATCACCCGTTCAACTGTCCAGCGTTCTCTCACTGCAATGTATTCCAGAGACATTATGCCCCCTGCAGAATCTTCAGGGTAAGTCATAAGATATTCAATTTTTTGCAGATACTCTTCAGGAACCATTCCCAGAATTTTCTGGGCCTGGTGGGGATGAATAGCCATAACCAGGTCTGCTATGACATCACTGGGCATCGCAGCGATTATTTTTCTGGCTACGGTATCTTCCAAATGGTCAAGAAGCCGGTATTGATCTTCATACTCCAGATGTTCCAGAGTTTCCGCCGCCATATCTGTAGGCATGAGCTCCAAAATTATTAGTTGCTCTGGTTCTTCTAACTCTTCCAGCAGTGTCGCTACCTCATAAGGGTGCAGTTCTTCTAATAATTCTCGTAAAGCTTCATAGTCTTGAGAAGCAAGCATTTCTTCAGCAGACTCTTTAAAAGATACAATGTTTCGCTCTCCCACGAGTGTCACCTCCAATGGCAAAATTTTTAAAAGCTCAAAATAACTTTATCGAAAATCGCAATATTCGATTCTTATCCTCGAACGGACTTTAGAATTCTTTAAGGCTGCTGCGGGGCCAGCAGATAGAAAAGAGAGGAAAGTATCAGTTGCCCGTTAACAGAGTTTAGCCCAGGCTTTCAGAATACACTCGATGCATTCAACATATCAGAAAAGGCAGTGGCCCTGGCACAAAACCTCAAAGAAACCAGCACACAAAGAAATATATAGCTCACAATGGAACTTTCGATATTTAATCGCTCCTGGCATCTATGACTACCAGGTTCGGTGTCCATTCCATACCACCACCTTCAGCAACACAAAAATAACCGTTCATAAGTTTATCACACCTATAAAAAAATTGCAGTCATCACCAAAAATAAATCCAATTCAGCCCGAAATATAGAATATGAGGATAACTTTTAAGAGGAAAAAAGCGCGAAGCAGAGAAAATCATAGTGTTAGAGAGTCTTAAGATGCAAAAAGAAGGGTGACATAAATTTGTAGAGAACGGGAAACACCAGAATTTGCCCTACAAATAGCACGATAGGTTCACAGATGCGATACTAAAAGACTTAAAGAGGTTTCAATCCAGAGCTTCCTCCATAACCTTAAGCGGTGCTTTTTCCCCGGTAAAAAGAAAAAAGCTCTCTGCTCCCTGTTGAAGCAACATTTCTTTTCCGTCAAAGCTTTGGATTCCTCTCTTTTTTGCTTCTCTGACTAAAGGTGTCAGACCCCGCCGATAAACCACGTCTACTATCCAAACCGAAGGAGAGAGTTTCTCCCAGGGTAGGGATATTTCTTCTCCCTTTAAACCTAAAGAAGTGGCGTTCACTATCACTCCTGCCTCCTGCCAGAGAGGTAGGGAGTCTTGTTCTTTCATTTTTCCCCATTCCACCACTTCTACCTCCAGAAAAAATTCCGCTCTTGCCCAATTGGCCAGGTCTTCTCCCCTCTCCCGAGTTCGATTAATGACAAAAATAGATTTTACCCCCCTTTTCCATAGAGCCCAAACTGCTGCTTTTGCCGCACCACCCGCCCCTAAAAGCAAAGCTTTTTTACCTTCTACGTTTACCTCTTTTCTCTCCAGGCTACGATACAGACCTACCCCATCGGTGTTATAACCAATCAATTTTCCCTTTTCATTAACTATGGTATTAACTGCCTCTATAACCCTGGCTTCTCCTTCTAAGGCATCCAGGAAGGGAATTACTTTTTCTTTATAAGGAATGGTAACATTAAAACCTCTGATAGAGAAAATTCGCATAGCCTCCAGCGCCCTCTCAAGATTAGAGGGTAAAATATCAAAAGCTAAATAGACAAAAGGGAGACCAAGATAAGAGAGAGCAGCATTTTGAAAAAGAGGAGAAAGAGAATGTTCAATGGGGTAGCCAATAACTCCCAGAAGCCGGGTTTGAGCAGTAATCATGCTTTTAGCCTTTTCAGCACTCGCCTTTCTAACCGCCTTACCACACGGGTGAAAAATAGCTCCTTCTCATTTACCGGTGAAACAAGGATGGTAAAAAGACCCAAACGATTCCCCCCCCACACGTCAGTAAAAAGCTGGTCACCTATCACCGCTACTTGATTTTTTTCTAAACCCATTTGCGCCAGGGCCAGACGAAAAGCACCCCGGCGGGGTTTTTGAGCCTGGGAAATCCCCGGAATGTCGAGACTCTCTCTAAAATGATTCACTCTCTCCTCTAAAGCATTAGAAACCAGGAAAATTTTAAAACCCCGCTCTTGAGCCTCCTGTATCCAGGCTTTCACTCCCGGAGGAAATTCAAAACCTCCCCAGGGCACCAGGGTATTATCCAGATCGATAATTAAGCCCCGAATACCTTTTTTCCCAAGAAAATCTAAAGAAATATCAGAAAGACTTTCTGTCATAAGGTCAGGGGTAAGTTTTTTCCACCAGCTCACGGATTATTACCCTCTTTATAATGTAGATGCTCTTCATAAGTTTGGGAAAAAGCATGTTTTCCATCACCTTGTAAAACAAAATAGAGATAATCAGTCTTTTGAGGATAAAGAACAGAAAGCAAAGAATCTAAACCTGGGTTACATATAGCCTGAGGAGGAAGGCCAGAAATGAGATATGTATTAAAGGGAGAGGCAACTTTCAAATCCTCTTCCTTCAGGTTTTCTACTTTTAATCCTTTTTCTCGATAAAGAGCATAAACCACAGTGGCGCAAGACTGCAGCTTCATGCCCTGTTTCAAGCGATTGATAAAAACGGAAGCTACCACAGGTTTCTCCTCCTTCCGCTTTGCTTCCTTTTCTACCATGGAAGCTAATATTACCACTTCTTTTAAGGATAAAGAAGAACGAGATAACCAATAATGAGGAAGAAAGACCTCTTCAAAATGGTGCAGCTGGGTTTCTATCACTTTTTGAGGAGAAGTAAAAGGAGAAAAATAATAAGTATCAGGAAAAAGAAAGCCCTCCAAATTGGTGATTCCTCCCAACCAACCAGCCGAAAAAAGCTCTGGTTTATTTATGAGATCCAGATAATCTCTGGCAGAGCAAATACCCTTTTCTTCTAAAACTCTTGCCATTTGCTCGGAGGTAAAACCTTCTGGAAAAGTGATTTTTTCATAACTGGGACCCTGAGTCAACTTTTTAACTACCTCCCCTACCGCTTCACCGGGGTATAAAAAATAGTTACCAGCTATCAACTTATCTTGATTGGATAAAAAAAGAAAGAGTCGAAAAATAAAAGAAGGAACGATACCTTCCTCTTCCAGAATGTAGGATATTTCTCGTCCCGAAAGACCATTCTCAATTACTACTATTTTCCTTTCTCCTTCTTCCCCACCATAATAAAAAGCCAACGCTAAAAAAAGACATAGTAGCCAGCTGAGAGAAAGATAAAGAATGAACTTAGACCTCATTTCCCATGTGAGAAAGATAAGTTTCCAGAATCAAAGCAGCAGAAACTTTATCTATAACCTTTTTCCTTTTTCTTCTACTGAGATCAGCTTCTATCAATCTCTTTTCCGCTTCCTTAGTGGATAACCTCTCATCCCACAACACTACCTCACCCTCAAAAGACTGTTCCAGTTTTTTCTTAAATTTCTCCACCCTCCGGGCTTCTTCCTGAAAGGAGGCATCAAGATGAAGAGGTAAGCCCACCACTATTACCTCAGCTTTTAGCTCTTTTGCTAAAGCTAAAATTTTATTTATCGCCTCTTCGCCCTCTGCTTCTATTACCTCACAGGGGAAAGAAAAACCGGTTCCCTGATTAAAAGCCACTCCTATCCTTTTTTCTCCCCAATCTATAGCCATTACTCTCTTCATAAACTCTCTACCCAGTCTTCTAAAAGAGAAATTAGCTCTTCCCATTTTTCCTCCGATAATCCTCCAAACTGGGCTAAATGAGGCCTCCCCCCTCCTCCCCCTCCTATTTTCTGGCTCCACTCCTTTATCATTCTTCCCAAATTTGCCTCCGGTGGTAATCCTATACCAGCCAGAACCCCCTGGATTTTTCCTTCTTTCTTTAAGCCTAAAACTACTACTCCCTTCTGGATAAAAGGCCGAAGGTGGTCTACTACCTCCTTCAGAAAATCAAGGTCTAACCCATCCTCTTCTCCCAAATAGGAAACAAGAGTGGTTTCCTCGTTACTGACTGATGATATCTGGCTCTTAATCTTTTCTTCTATTCTCCTTCTTCTTTCTTTTTCCAGAGCTTTTTTGAGTTCTTTATTCTCACCTACCACTTTTTCTATATACTCTTTCACTTTTCCCTCTTCCACATTGACAGTTTTAACAACATCCTGTAAGATTTGCTCCTTCTGATTAAGATAAGAAAGAGCAGAAGGGCCAGCTACTCCTTCAATTCTTCTTAATCCCCTTCCAATGCTGGATTCAGACGTTATCTTAAAAAGCAAGGCCTGCGCAGTGTGAGCAAGGTGAGTCCCCCCACAGAGTTCTGCTGAATAGTTTCCTACTCTAACTATTCTTACCATCTCTTCATATTTTTCCTCAAAAAGAGCTATCACTCCTCTTTTCTGAGCTTCCTCCAGAGTGGAAAAGGTAATTTGCACCGGTAAATCCTCGAAAATCTTTTCGTTAACCAGAGACTCTACTGCTTTTATCTCCTCCGAAGATAAAGGGGCAAAGTGAGTAAAATCAAACCGTAATCCCTCTTCTCCTACCCAGGAGCCGGTTTGTTTAACCTGCTCTCCTAAAACTTCTCGCAGAGCACGATGGAGAAGATGAGTAACTGTGTGGTGAATCTCCATCGCTTTTCTTCGCCGAGCCTCGATTTGAGCCCGCGCTTTTTCTCCTTCCCTCACAATTCCCTCTTCCACCACTCCTCGGTGGATAATCAAAGAGGAAGAGGGAGCGCTTACTTGCTCTACCCTTATTTCCCCTTGCGAAGAAGTAATAAAGCCTTTATCTCCTTCTTGTCCTCCTCTTTCAGGATAAAAAGGAGTTTTTTCTAACACTACTATTACCTCTTCTCCTTTTTTCACTTCCTTCACTCTTTCTCCCTGAGAAAAAAGAGCTAAAACTTGAGTCTCTATTTCTTTTTCTTCATAGCCTACAAATTCGCTTTCCAGGCCAGAAAAGATTTCTTCTTCATCTTTTCTCTCTTTAAATTCTTGAGTCTTTTCTTCATAAGCCCGACGGGCTCTGGTTTTTTGTCTTTCCATTTCCGTTTCAAACTCTTCTTGAGAAAAAGACAAACCTTCCTCTTCTAATATTTCTGAAGCTATATCAGGGGGAAAACCATAAGTATCATAAAGATAAAATATTTCTCTTCCTGGAATTACTCTTTCCTCTTTTTCTTGAAAGCGAGAAATCAAATCTTTCAGATATCCCATTCCCAGCTGTAGAGTTTCTTCAAACTTTCTTTCTTCCTGGAGCACCACTTGAGCAATCAATTTCTTCCTATCTTTCAGCTCTGGATAATGATGGCCCATAATCTCTATCACCACAAAAGCCAATTCCGGCAAAAAGGGATGATACAGAGAAAGTTTATGCCCATAACGATGAGCCCGGCGAATTAAACGACGCAAAACATAACCTCTGCCTTCGTTCGCAGGATAAACTCCATCCCCTATTAGAAAAGTAATGGCTCGAATGTGGTCAGCAATGATTCGAAAATAGGGTCGTAAATCTTCTCTCTGATAGCTAATTCCACTCATCTTTTCTATTTTTTCAATTATGGGCAAAAAAAGATCGGTTTCAAAATCAGTTTGAGCTTTTTGCATTACCGAGGTAATCCTCTCCAAGCCCATGCCAGTATCAATATTCTTATGGGGTAATTCTCGTAGTAAACCATCATTCCCTCGGTCAAACTCCATAAATACCAGGTTCCATATCTCTAAATATCGGTCGCAATCACAACCCGGGCGACAATCTGGCTGTCCACATCCCCTCTCCTCTCCTGTATCATAATAAATTTCGGAACAATAACCACAAGGACCCACCGGCCCTGAAGCCCAAAAATTATCTTCATCCCCCAGAAATACTATCTTTTCCTCTGAAATGCCCACTTCCTCTCTCCAAACTGTAAATGCCTCTTCATCCCGATGGTGAACGGAAATCCATAATTTATCGGGAGGAAGCAATAGCCTTTGGGTGAGAAACTCCCAGGCCCAGGAACAGGCTTCTTTTTTAAAATAATCACCAAAAGAAAAGTTGCCCAGCATTTCAAAAAAAGTATGATGACGAGAAGTATAGCCTACTTTATCCAAATCGCTTATCCGTACACACTTCTGCACTGTAACTGCTCGATGAAAGGGAGGTGATACTCGACCTTCAAAAATAGATTTAAAAGGCACCATACCGGCAATAGTCAGAAGTATAGTAGGGTCTTCGGGGATAAGAGAAGCACTGGGTAAAATTTTATGTTCTTTTTCTTCAAAAAACTGAAGAAAGGCTTTCCTGATTTCGGCACTGGTCATAGTTTGTATTCTCCTTTTTAAAATCCACTACTTGAAAAGTATGAAGTCTTCGATTAGAAGAGGGCATCCAGCGAACAGTAATAGGAAAGGCAAATTCAGGTTGTAGCTTTCCTTTTTCCAACCAATAAAGGGAGGAAAGATTACGATACTGTCCTAAATTAGCTCTCACCACCAAAGTAATAGGACTATCCACCCAGCTAACTTCATCTACTTCCTCTATAGAAGAAAGAACAGCAGTTATTTCCTCCCTCAAAGCTAAAGAAGGGAGGGGTTTAACATTAACCAGAGCAATATTGCGGTTAAGGGGGCCAATTATTTTCACATTAGCTATATCCCTTTCTATGTTTCTTTCATTCAATATTTTGAGGAGATACTCGTTGCTCTTTACCACCGCCTGGGCTTGATAAGGAGAAGCCAAGGGTTTTAAAAGATGTTTTAGTAGACATCCTTCTCGAAGCTTATTCTCCCCCATTCTTCGTAAGGGAAGAGAGAGAAAAGAAGCCAGATTTACAATTTCTTCTTTACTAAGTTCAAAAAGGGGAGAATAAGTGTTATTAAGTAGCTTTACCCCTCTTTTCCCCCAGCTATCACTCTGGTTAGCGCCTCCTACAATTAAAACCCTATTTCCAAAATAACGGCGAATAGTTCCTAACTTTGCTTCTTTAGTGCAGCGATTGCAGGCGGGACCGGTTTTCATAATCTCTTCCATCGCTTTTCGCCCGGGGAGATAAACATGATCTACTCCCAAATTATCTACCCAGTAGTCAACACTCTCCCGAGCTAAAGAAGGAAAATAAATATCCCAATCCACGGTACAAGATATTACTTTTTCTTTTCCCAAGGCCTGAAGAGAAAGAAAAAGGGCAAGGGTGCTATCCATTCCTCCAGAAAAAGCCACTACCACTCGCTCAAAAGAGGAAGACACTTCCTTTAGTTCCTGGATAACATCCTGAGCCCGTGTTAGAGAGGGGTTGGTCCGATCTGTCATTTTTTGAGACTGTTTAAAAAATCAGTTAATTTACCTCCCACCATATCTCCTAAAGTTATTTTACCGTTGGAAGATGCATAATCCTTCTCTTCCTCTTGTGAAGCTTGTTTGATACTCAGGCCAATCTTTCTTTCCTGGTCGTCAAGCTTAATAACTTTTACCTTAACTTCTTCACCTTCTTTTAATACTTCAGAAGGAGAAGAAATCCGCTGGTTAGAAATTTCCGAGATATGGACTAAACCATCCCACCCTTTTTCTAACTCTATAAAAGCACCAAAATCTACCAATCTAACTATCTTCTTGAGATGAACACTGCCCACGGGATAACTATTCTTGATTTCTTCCCACGGGTCAGGAAGGGTCGCTTTTCGGCTAACTACGATTCTCTGTTCTTCAGGATTAAACTCTATAATTTTGAGAGATAAGGTTTGACCCCGCTTCAGGATCTGATTAGGATGTTTAACTGGCTCCCAATCCAGCTCCGAAAGAGGAAGGAGAGCTTCCACATCTGGAACCAACTCTACAAAAGCACCAAAATTCATCAGTCTCCGCACTTTCGCTTCTACCATGTCTCCCACTTTCCACTTTCCAGCAATCTCTTCCCAGGGGTTAGGACGGAGCTGTCGAATACTCAAAAGGATTTGTCGATTCTGGGTATCAACTTCTAAAATTTTCGCTTCCACTACTTGATTTCTTCTAACTATCTCGCTAACCCGGTTAACTCTTTTCCATGATAACTCCTCAAGCGGTATTCGTCCTTCCACTCCTTCTTCAATCTCTCCCCATACCCCACGAGGAGTAATTGAAGATACTCTCAACCGGACAGTGCTACCCAAGGGATATTTCTCATCCACTTCTTCCCAGGGGTCAGGCAAAACCTGTTTAATGCCCAGAGAGACTCTTCTCTTATTTTTATCTATTTCCAACACTCGAGCTTCTACTATACTACCTACCTTGACCACTTCTTGAGGATGTTTCACATAACCCCAGGAAAGGTCGGAAATGTGAATTAATCCTTCTAATCCTTCTTCTATTTCTACAAACACTCCAAAATCCCGAACAGAAACTACTTTGCCTTTAACTATATCACCGGGCCTTATTTTCTCATCTATATCTTCCCATGGGTCAGGTTGAAGTCTCTTAAGACTTAAAGATATTTCTTCCTTCTCCGGATCAAAAGCAATAACCTTTACTTCTATTTCTTCTCCTTTTTGGAAGAGATCTTCTAAATTTCCAAAGGTTTTTTTCCAGGAAACTTCTGAAACATGTAAAAGGCCATCAACTCCTCCCAAATCTATAAAAACTCCAAATTTGGTAATGTTCTTCACTATTCCTTTTCTCACCTGTCCTACTTCCAGAGAATCAAAGAGTTCCTTCTTCTGACGCTCTCTTTCTTCCTCCAGAACCGCCTTTCTAGACACCACCACATTCTTTGTCTTCCTATCAGCTTCAATCACTTTAACTGGAATAGTTTGATCTATAAACTCATCCAAATTTTTGGGAGTAATATCAACACAAGAGGCAGGTAAAAAGGCATTGATTCCCACATCTACAATGAGGCCACCTTTTACCCTCTTTTTAACTTTGGCGGTTAATGTTTTATTCTCGTTTTGACTCTCCTCTATATCTATCCAGGCTCCCTGATAACGAGCTTGCTCTCTGGAGAGCCACACATAACCTTGCTCATCAATGTGAGTAACTACTACCCACGTTTCATCGTCTTCCTCTAACTGATTTTCCACTTCCCCTTCTTTGCCCACCATTTTTTCTCGCAAAGGCAACAGGCCTTCCGACTTGGAGTTTATGTTGACAAAGTAATTTTCCTCTCCTTTTTTAATCACTTTGCCTTTTACGAGGTCACCAGGTCGGACAATGCGGATTTCACCTAAATCTTCATGTGTTAACTCCATTCTCTCACCATTTTCCACAACCAAACAACTCCTTCCTCCATTTCCTTTACACTAAACGGCCCCGCTTTGCCGTGTGCCAACCGCTTTGATCCTCGCCCTCAAAAAGGTGGGTGCCCTCCCAACTGAACCACGGCTCAATTAGCGAACAGGCTCCCAAGACAAGGATGTTGGTTCAAAGCCTTCTCTGACATCACCAACAAAGCAGGGCCATATCCATTCCCAACCCCATCAAAATAATAGCACAAGATGGCGCTCTTTTCAACCAAAGGTAGACGAATGGCTAAGCACCTTCCCGAGAGGAACAAGTACTAAAAAATATAGAGTCTATAGTTTAACCACAAAAATCTCTGTAGCACTTTTCCGTATAATGGGAGAACTTCTACAGGCGGCATCTTGAAAGTGAGATTCCCTCGCAGCCGTTCTCCACAAAGACGGGAAAAAAGAGGACAACAACAAAGGAAACCACTTTTCTGTAGTTCTATAGTGAGTCTTTATGCAGAAAACTACACTCAGCAAAATAGTTATATAATCAGCTATTCATTTGTTCTCTATGGTGTAGCCCGAGTAATTCGGATACTAAAAAAGTAAATATGATGCCGGTACCTGGTTCATTAAGTCTACCCGCTTCAACGATAGCATCGTATATCGGTTTGTACCTATCAGTTTCACTGAGTATTAAAATAATTTCTTTTGATGCTTCAATGTGGATATTAAAAAATTCCAATGCTTCCGATTGTCCTGTTCCTCTCCCATAAAGAATGGTGGCTCCTCTTGCCCCTGCTTTCTTTGCCTTGTCTACAATTTTATCTGCCTTTCCTCTTTCGACAATAGCAACTATACATTTAACATCCATATAATATTTTCCTCCCCTTATATCCTCGTTAATATCCCTAATATCAACACCGATATTACTGCTCCAACAGAGGTAAGTCCCACTATACCAAAACCAGACAACAGAGGATCAACGTTCTCCAGTACCTTTGCTAAACCTATCGCCAAAGCCATGTTCAGAGGAATATTAACCGGGCCTGTCGTTGCACTGGCTGAATCCATTGCAATAGATACAAACTCCTCCGGTGCAAAAAAAATTAACACAAGTATTACTAAAAGCAGAGGCGCCACAACTTTTACATAAGATATATTGTTCAGTATTTTATATACCCCTATACCCATCCCTGCGCCAAACCCAACAGCAACAGCGTGAATCAAAACTTTATTAGGTATAGCCCCCATAGATATTTCCTCAACCTCTAAAGCCAGAGTTTTTAAAGCTGGTTCTACAAGAGTGCCAAAATATCCTATTACGAAAGCTATAGCCACTATTAACCATTTCCGATCCAGTACTACTAAATTCCCTCCCACCGAATCCCCTAAAGGTAAAAGACTCATAGAAACACCTTTTAGAAAGAAATGTAAGCCAAATATGCTTAATAAAACCCCTATAATAAACTCTTTAACGTTCTTAATAGGTTTCCTCAGTACCACCAACTGAAAAAAAGCAAGAGCGAGAACCAGAGGAAGTACACTCCTTGCAGTTTCCCATAAATCATTCAAACCTTTCAATCCTCTCATATCGTTTTCTCCTTATAAATTCTCCTTATAAAAGTACAATCTCTGCACTAAGAACGTATCTAGCCCCCACCAATATAGTATAAACCAATTTTTAACATTAATCTACTTATGCTTTTATCGCAAAAAAAGATGGTAATTAGAGCAATACCGCATATTCTGATTAGAATAAAAACCGGTAAAATGAGATACGGAATAGATTCTAATCTCCGCCTGATGTCTCTGCTACAGTAGTGGAAGAATAATATCATATCTGCAGTGAGAAAAGGTCTCACTTCAGAGGAGTAATATTACAAGGAGACTGTTCATAAAGTGCTTTCTGAATTCTCTTGATTTATCTGTAGATGGGAGATAACGGCTGTTGTGACTATCCAGATAGAATTGATCTCAAAGGCGTTTCACTTCCAAGCGAAGTTCAGCTATTTTTTGTTGCTGCTTTTCAATAATTTCTATCAACTCCTCAATGAGTTCAAATAAGGCAAGATGTTCCATGAGAGCCCGTTGAGATTCCAATGGTGGAGTTGAAATTTTACTTTCCAGATTAGCTTTCATAGTACTATAGTTGTTAATGGCTCTTAAAGAACTGCCAATAATATATACACCCCTGTGTAGTTACCCACCTAAAATATAACTCCTAAAGAAGAACCATCCCTGTAAATCACTGAAAGTAATTAGGTGTAGTGGTAAAATAGCATATTCTAATTTAAAGAATTTAGATTTGATGTGGGTCTCACCTGAGTGAAGTGTCAAAGTCGGGAAAAAGAAAAACCCCGCCTTGTGGAGCTCCAGGCTCCCCAGCGGGGCTACAATTTGGTATTAGAGGATTACTCTTCTCAAGGAGAATAACTGATTTGAAAATACTTAATAAATAATTAGATCTAGATCTTCCCCATCACGAGTGTCAAGAGTAAAGATTTGTCTATCACGAGTAGGAGTAAACCGACCCCGCCAAGTCCGGGTACTTCCTCGTATTTCCAGACGATGCTCTTCGTCCAAAGTTGTGCGAATCCAATCTGTGCAATAAGGCCTAAACCATCCATCAATATATTCGTCCATATCGTCACCATCGATGTAAACCCAACCGGAAATCACTGATCCTTCACGAGCGCATATTTTAATATCCCCGGGAATTGGTTTAGGTCCAACCGTTACCGAACAACCAGAAAGTAAGGCAGCAAGTAAAACCACCGCCAATCCCAACAATACATATTTGCGAGCTAATTTCATTTATTCCAACCTCCTTCCTGATTATAAATTAGCTAACTCAACAACTCAGCTCATCCGAGCTAACAACTATAGAATATCCCCTATCGCTCAGATTGTCAAACAGAGGAGAAGCAAAAATAGTGCCAACCCCTTGTAGGGATATTTTTATTTCCCCCTCTATTATTAGCTTTTGAAACTCTCTCCATTCAGCATTAGATAATTAGATAGTATCATCTTTAAATAAAACAACCCATTCAGAAAAGTATTTAGCTAAATCTTTTAGAACTTGAGAGAAATTGGTGACCGGTTCTCTTAAAAGAAGGACATTGTCACACATCTCTCGAAAGACTTCCTCTTCTCCCCTGATGATAGTGTTTCTTTATTCATAGAGTAAAAGCCACCTGCTGTTACACCTCACCGCTTTCTTATCCTGGAGATATAAAGATTTTATTCGCGCCAGATAGCTACCTCACCAGGCTGGATTTCCCTGCTTCCCAGCAAAAAATGGGCTGTTGCCGGAGCAGGAACCTCAGAAACTTGGTCAGCAAAGTTAAAGGCAAAAACCAGGTCTCCTCTTCTTCGGAGGCGTAACCCCTTAGGTAATCGCTCCGGATTGAGACCGGCTTCTTTTACTAACCAGGCAAAAAAGTCCACTAAAAGTGCCTCACCGGGCCAGAAGGCAAAATAGTAATATCTGTCATACCGGAATGCCGCTCCTCTGCCGTCGGCGAAGGTCATCTCTGGCTGGAGCTCTGTCTCAACCCATTCTTTCCAGATACCCACCGGGTATTCCCGGTTCTGCCAGTGTACTTTCTCCATCTGAGGCGGTAAACTTTCCACCTGGGTAACTTTTAAGGAGATAAGCTCCTGCAAAGGTCCGGGAGGAAGAATGGGAGGAATACTATAGGTTTCTGTTTTGCTTCCCGTTCGCGGGCCAAAAACCACTATTCCCGCAAAATCCTGCAAACTCTCTAATGCTTCTTTGCTCACTATGGGTAAGCTGGGCACTACCACAAGTTTATAACCCTCAAGAGAGGCTCGAGGAGAAAGCACATCGACATCCAAACCAAGTTGTCGTAGAGCACTGTAAAACTGGAAAACCAGATGAAGATAGCTGACTCCCTCACCATGGGGCTGAATTTCAAAAACCCAGGCAGCCTCGTAGTCAAAAATCAATGCCACCGAGCTTTTCCTCACAGAAGGAAGCTCAATATTTGCTAACTCTCGAGCTACTTTTTGTACTTCGTAAAAGCCAGGGCCGGGGGTAGAATCAGGATGCAACAAACCTGAATGCATCTGTTCCTGAGCAAAAGGTACCTGCCTCCAGCGGAAATAAGAAACCACCTCTGCACCATGAGCTATGGCTTCCAGTGTCCAGAGCCTGACCATTCCAGGAGCAGGAATAGGGTTATAAGGAGCCCAGTTTACCGGTCCTGCCTGCTGTTCCATTATCCAAAATCGCCCTCCTCCCACTTCCCGATAGAGGTCATTACTAAAAGCAGAAATGTCGGGGTGACCCCTGCGTATATAGCTTTCCTCTAAATCGGTAGAGCCGAAAAACGATATAGTGTGTCCTAAAGGGTAACTATCCCAGCTGGCTAAATCAAGGTCTTGAGCCAGAGTGAAATGGTCAAAATCGACAAATCCCCCCATAAAGTTGTGGGTGATAAAGCGGTGAGGGGAAAGCTTCCGCAGGATTTCCACCTGGAGCTGGTTGAAAGAACATACCTGATTTGAGGAAAACCGGAAATAATCCATAAGATGAGAGGGGTTAGGAGTGGTCACTGTTAAGTTAGGAAGCTCGATTTCTTCAAAAGAACGGTATCTCTGACTCCAGAAACTTGTTCCCCAGGCTTCGTTGAGAGTATCTATATCCCCGTAGCGATTTTCAAGCCACATCCTGAAGGCTTTCTGGCATGAAGGACAGTAACACCGTACTGTATCATGGCATCCATATTCATTATCAAGCTGCCAGCCTGAAACTGCCCTGTGATTACCATAGCGCTGAGCCAATATCGAAACAATACGGCGGACTTCTTCCCGGTAATTTGAGTTAGAAAAACAGTAGTGTCTTCTTGAACCAAACTTTCGTATTCGCCCTTCTTTATCCACCGGAAGTATATCGGGGTAACGATCAACCAACCACTTAGGAGGGGTGGCAGTGGGCGTGCCCAATATCACTTTGAGTTCTTCGAGCTCGAATAAATTCAGCACTTCATCCAGCCATTGCCATTCAAATTTCCCCGGAGCTGGTTCAATTAAACTCCAGGCAAACTCCCCGATTCTCACCCACTGAATACCCAGCTCCCGCATTCTGGGAATATCACTTGTTATTTGTTCTTTACTCCAGTGTTCCGGATAGTAACAAACTCCCAACATTTTTTCATTCCTCCTTATTAGACAGGTTTTATAACTTACATTGCAGATAAATCTTACTTTACTTTCCCACTATACTGATGACATTTTACCAAAATACCATCGACTAAAACTTCCCGAGGTATTTCTTTTTTACATTTTTCCATAACCACAGGACATCTCCCGGCAAACTTACACCCCTCCCGGAGATATTCCTCATATTCGCTATCAAAAACAGCAATCTTTCCCTTCCATTTCTTGTGAGGATCAGCCTCAGGAATGGAATCACGGAGAAGTTGAGTATAAGGATGTTTAGGCTTCATGAGCACTTCTTCGGAGGGCCCCATCTCTACGATATTCCCACGGAACATAATAGCAATACGATCGCTCAAATAATAGGCAGTAGCGAGGTCATGGGTAATATAGAGGATGCTCAATTTCATCGTGTCCCTGAGCTTCGTAAACAGATTCACGATGGACATACGCAGGGATGCATCTACCATCGAAACTGGTTCATCAGCTACCAACAAGGAAGGATTGGTAATTAAAGCCCGGGCAATAGAAGCTCTCTGGAGTTGCCCTCCTGAAAGTTCACTGGGGTATCGACCGTAGATTTCCTGGAAGGAAAGACCTACCGCTTTAAGCTTATCATCAATCAGTTCTGTAGCTCTATTCTTGTCTTGAGCCATTTGAAAGTTATATACTGTCTCTAAGAAAATATCATCCACTGTTCTTAAAGGGTTAAAACTCTCAAAAGGATTTTGAAAAACAGCCTGTACTTTTTGCAGGAATTCAGCACTTTTCCTTTTCCATGAGGCCATAGATTTTTCCTCAAAAAAGATTTCCCCTTCAGTTTGTTCTTCAAAGCCCAGTATGATTTTAGCAGTGGTGGTCTTCCCACAACCACTTTCTCCCGCCAGAGTAAAGATTTCTGCTGGCCTTATATAAAAGGATACTTCTTCCACAGCTGCGAATTTATCCTTAAATAGCAATGTTCCGATTGAAAATATTTTGGTTAGATTTGTTACCTCAATGAGTTTCTCCATCCCTACCTCCCATTTATTACTACCACCCCACTAAAGAGTACTTTCTCAGCGTAACCCGATTCTTTGAAAACGTGTTCGGGGATCCAGATACTCGCTCACCACCACTGAAAGCCAGTAAAGAGCAATAAATAGTAAGATACTGGTAATAATCGGAGTCAAAAGCCACCACCAGAGCCGGAGAAAAAGCGCTTGCCTGTAGATTGCAGTCTGAAGCATCGTCCCAATAGTCGGCACAGTGGGATCTATACCCAGACCCAGATAAGCCAGCGTGATTTCCATCCCGATAGCCCAGGACATATTATTGATGAGGGTGGTGAGAATCACCGGCAAAACATGAGGTAAATACTGTTTTAGAACCAGTTTAGTGGTTCGCATACCTGAAAGTATGGCTACAAAAGTAAACTCTCTCTCCCGCAAACTTAAGATTTGAGAACGAATTACCCGAGCATCCCAGGCCCAGGAGAAAAAAGCAAGCAGAAGCCCTAAATTAGTAAGATGCCTTACCCATTCTCTGAGAATGGTGGAAACGACAATGAGTACCACGAGAGACGGTAATACCATAGTGGTATCTCCTATAATCATCAATATCCGGTCAACCAGTCCTCCCCGGTATCCGGCCACCATTCCCACAAAAATGGCAATGATCCGGGAAATTAATGAAGTAATAACGGCAATAAGGAGAGAATTCCTCACTGCAAAAGTAAGTTGCCAGAAGACATCCTGACCCAGCCAGTTAGTACCTAAAGGATGCTCCCATGAAGGTGGACGGCCTCTGGGCACCTGATACATCCGCTGGGGATGATAGGGAGAAAAAAACGATAAAATAGCTAAGAATAAAAGCGCAAGAAGAATTACAAACGCTATGGTAAACCTGAAATCTTTGGTCAAATCCCGGAATAAACTTCCCAATTTTTTCATCGATATCGCACCCTTGGGTCAAAAAGAGGATAAATAAGGTCCAGTAAGAAAATAGAGGTAGTGACCGCCAGCACCGAGATACACGTAATGCCCATTATAAGGTTGTAATCTCCTCTCATGACCGCATCATATAATATCCATCCCACCCCCGGGTAGGCAAAAACCATTTCTGTTACCAGTGCACCACTGAAAATAGTACCAAATTGGAGTCCCAGCTGAGTAATCATGGGTAACATAGCATTGGGTATAACATAATGAAATACAATTCTCTGCTCTTCTATTCCTGCTACCTTTGCATACCACACATAGTCCTCAGAGCGTACACCCTGGACGATGAGCTTCATGCTCTGGAACTGCCATGCTATCCCTACAATAAGAAGCGTCAGGGCGGGTAGAGCTCCATGTTCTACAATGCTTTTTACAGTTTCCCAGCTGAAAGAAAGCTCTATACCAACTCCTATTCCTCCACTTAAAGGAAAAATAGGAAAGAGATAGGCAAAGAGAATGAGACATAATAAAGACATGATATAGTAGGGGATTGGTCTTATTACCATAACTATAGCATCCAGAATTTCTGTCCACCGTCCCCGGTAATAGCCAGCTATCCCTCCTACTATTACTGCCACAACCCAGCTCAATATGGTGGTCAAAAGGAGAAGCCCGAATGTCCAGGGGAGAGATTGAGCAATAACCTTCATTACTGGAGTAGGGTATCGAGCTAACGAAGGTCCGAAATCACCCCTGAAGAGTCTCTTCCAGAAGCTCATATATTGTTCTGAAAGACTGCCTTCCAGACCATAGAGTTGCTGTAAGGTGCTCACAATTTCTTCGAGCTGTTCTGGGGGAATATATACCCCGAATGCCTGATACTGGGCAAGTTGTTGTTTAACCGGATCCATAGGAAGAATACGAGGAAGGAAAAATGCGGCCGAAAGTCCCAGAAAAGTTACCAGAATATATTGGACCAATCTGGGAGCAAGGTAATATTTAATGAACTTCATATCCCTGTCTCCTTAAAAACCCGGGTAGACTCGGTCTACCCGGGTTTTTTCCTTCATTTCTGGCCGGTGGGTTTGGGGTTATGCAAAGCATATTTAAGCTCAGGCCAGGTAGTGAGGACATCACACCGCGCCCAGTCATTTTCTGGACTGGGCCAATTCGTCCAGTAGTATTCATCAAAAACAATGGTAATCGGGCAGCTGAAGACTGGAATGGCAATCATCTCTTCCATGGTAATTTTCAGTGCCTCAGTGCCTAACTCAATAATTCGCTCCTCGTTGTCCCAGGGGGTAAGCTCGAGCTCTGACACAATCTGGTCTATTCGGGGGTCACTCCAGCGTCCTCTCCATCCCAGCGTTAATTCTCCTATCGGGCGGACAAAGTCACTTCGCAAGGCATTGAGACATCGATAGAGGTCGGGATGGAGACCATAAGGTTCTCCAGCGAACTCTCCATGGCTAACAGAGTCAACCTCAAATTCACCGTGTGATACGAGAGTGCTTTCTGCTGCGTTTGGATTAAGGACCACATTAATACCGAACTTCTTCCATTGCTCTGCTATCCCCAGAATAACGATATAGTCCATGGCGGTGGGGTCAACACCTGTCAGGATGTTTATCGTCCATGGTTTTCCATCGGGAAGACACCACTTGCCATTTGCATCCCGGGAGAAACCCTGTTTTTTGAGGAGTGTTTCTGCGACATCAGGAGCATATTTCCACCATCCATAACCTAAGGCGAGCCGGACTTCATCTTTATTGGCCGGATCGATGTCGACTTCATAGTTTTCCTGCGCCCATTCCAGCAATCGCCAGGGTGCTTGGGAATCCCAGGGCTTAAAAGTGTTACCATCTCCTAAATCCAGGGTAAGTTCCTCAAGCCATGGTTCCAGGGGCTTGAAATACCACTCATAAAAACTGGGGCTGACCACGAGAGGAAGCCCGGGGGTCATCGCTACCATTCCATCATAGGTAGAAATTGCCAGCTCTACTATGTCAATTGCCAGAGCCAGAGCCCAGCGGACATCTTTTTCATTATAAGGATATACTAAATGGTTGAAGCTGGGACCTCTGGTAGAAATATCCCGCGGGTCGATGAATGGCCAGGTATTACGGTAGGAATGAGTAGTTTGGCTCTGGTTTAACAGGGTAATCATCTGTTCTGCTGTACCCTGGACTACGTCAAGTTCGTGCCGCATCATAGCCATAATTTGCTTTTCAGGAGGGCCATAATTAATAAAAAGCACGTATTCTGGCACTGGCTCTCCAAAGAGTTTTCCAGTTACAGTTCTCTGCCAGTCATCTCGTTTGCGCCAGAGTGCCCAGTAGCCAGCCGGGTCATGGCTTACGTAAACATATGGGCCAAGACTTACTGGAGGGTGAAAGTCAAAAGCTAAAATATCTTCAGCCTTTTCAAAAATGTGTTTGGGCATAGGTCGGAGAGCATTCCAGCGCTCCAGAAACGCAGTATGAAATCGACTGTTGGGTTTTGTGAGCTCCACAACCACTGTGAGGTCATCTACTGCTTTTGCATCTTTAACATCCTGCATCAAACCGTGGTCTACGAGACCCGGAGTATCTTTCTCTTTCAGAATGGTAAAAACTAAATCCTGGGCAGTAAATGGTACTCCATCACTCCAGTAAATTCCGTCTCTCAATTTTATGGTAAGCTGAGTAAAATCTTCATTATAAATAGGAGGTTCAGCTGCCAGCCCGTTAATTATTCCGCCTTCGACCACATTAGGATTGAGAGTCCAGAGTGCCTCGGTGACAAATTGGTGTAGCCCGCCATTCTGTGCTCTCCACCCAGCCCACAGGTTCCAGTTCCCTGGCACAGGGCTAGGAGCAAAGAGGTAGGGAAGAATTAAAGTGTTTTCCCGGGAAACCCCCGGAGGGAGAACCTGGGCAAATCCTGCTGAGGCGAGTGCCATTACCAGACAAAACACAAACACCAAACCGCTCGCTAAAAGAAATTTACGCATTTTTGTATCCTCCTTTTTTAAAACCAATCTCTAAATTTTCCCTGAAATATCTGACAAGTGCTAAACTTCTTGACTATGATAAAATTATTTTCTTTTTTTGCTCACCTCCTTATCTTTCAAACACTTTTCCTGAATTCTTTCAGTTACTATCTCCAGATTACCTCGGCACAGATAGATAAGACTTGAGCTTTATAAAAAATTATGGTCTTCCCTCCACAAAAAACACGCCACTTTGTGCTGGGGGTAGATTTCCTGCAGCGCAGGTACCTCTACAGTGCATTGACCGAATACTTGAGAACACCGGGGATGAAAAGAACAACCGGGGGGAGGAAATGCAAGAGAAGGAGGACTCCCCGGGATACTTTCTTTACGATTTTTTTCTCCAATCTGGGGCAAAGAATTAATGAGATATCGGGTATAGGGGTGAAGGGGCCGGGCGAAAATTTCTTCGGTAGGTCCTTCTTCTACTAACCTTCCGGCGTACATGATAGCCAGGTGAGTGGTAACCTGGGCATGAATACCCATATCATGGGTGACAAGAATAATAGTATTTTGGAGCTCTTTTTGTATATCCTGTAAAAGTTGTAGAACTGCTCTTTGGGCTACCACATCCAGAGCAGTGGTGGGCTCATCAGCTAGAATGATGCGGGGATTGAGAAGGGTAGCCAGAGCAATTGCTACCCGTTGTCTCATACCTCCAGAAAGCTGGTGAGGATAGGCATCCAGAACCTGGGGAGAAAGACCTAATTCCTTGAGGTGTTTTGTAGCGAGCAAAAGAAGGTCCTGGGTAACTTTTTCTTGGACATGACTTTTGAGCACATCGAGAAAAGTTGTTTTGATTTTCTTCACAGGGTTAAAGACACTCATCGAACCCTGGGGTATATAAGAGATATAGGTCCAGCGCAAAGCCCTCTTTTCACGGGGACTTAAAGAAAGGGCATCTATGTACTTCCCATTGGTTTGGTAATAAACTTTCCCTTCAAAAAGCCGCAGGGGAGGGTCAATGGAAGCAAAGAGGGTTTTCAGAAGGGTGGTTTTCCCACAGCCGCTTTCTCCAGCGATACCATAAATCACATTGGGAGAAACCTCTAAATCAATTTCATTAACCGCCTGAATAATCCTTTTTTCTCCCAGTATTTCAAGGACATAGAAAGCCTTGAGGCACTCTACTTTCAGTACTCCGCATACCTCATTTGCTTTTTGTCCTTCTCTCCCACTACCCAAGACAAAAACGTCTCCTTCCCCTCACCGGTGGTAAAGTCAAAATCTCCATACAAAAATGGCAAATTTTTCTCTGCCACAAATTGCAGGCATTTAAGAGTATAGAGATTTCCAAACTAAAAGAAGTAGTCGGAGTTTAAGGCAAACTATACCATAGTCCTTGTTAAAAAAAGAAAGGGAATCAATATGCTCGGTCTTTAAGTGTCCTCTTGTTCAGTATAAAAGCTCCCGCTCTCCGGAAACATCCTTCTTAAATAACCGCCCAAATTCTAACAAAAACAGCCCGAACCTGTCAATCATTCGAGTTGCCTCATTTAAAATCAAAGTGAATTTCCCTATCAAAGGTCTGAACTCAGATAATGATAGTACCTTTATCAACTACCAATGTTTTCTTACTGTGAGGAGAATAAGAAGACAGGGAGCTAAGGTTAAGAAAATACATGATACTTCCAAGATTCTCTGTCAAAGACTATTAGAATCTCTGGATATACCTGAGGAGGTAAAAGCACAACTGCAAAAGGCTTTCAATGAAATTAATCCAGCTGCCTTAAAACGAGAGATAGATAGGTTACTGAAAGAATTAACCAAAGCTTATCTCAAGAAGAGGGTAGAGCCCAGAACAAATTGACAGAGAACTTATTTTCACCTAGAATTTTATATGAGACATCAGGGAAGTAAGTGGCTCTATTTGTGGCTATTCCAGAATAATATCAAACAACCTGCGGCGCAAAATAGAAATGAAAAAGATAAAAACGTTGAGTAACAGAATCAACTTTTTATTGTTTGTAGAATCTTGTTACCGCAGGCCTAAAAAGCCCTGGATTTCCACTAACTACTGAGAGAAAAAAGAGAATTTAGACTGTGAATGAGGAAAGAAACTCTATAAATTGTCAATAAAGTGCGTTCTTTGTTTACCTTTGCCTGGATAAATATAAAGAGAAAAAACCATAAAGAGAGAATAGTATCTAGAGAGCTTCTTCCCTTGGATTTTGTGATAGAATAAATAGTAAAGTAAATAGATTACTACAGTAAACAAGTGGAAAGGAAGGAGAAAAAATGCCTCATCGTATAACTTTAATACCAGGAGATGGTGTTGGACCAGAAATAACTGCTGTAACTAAAAAAGTGATTGAAGCCACAGGAGTAGAAATAGAATGGGATATCCAGGAAGCAGGAGCAGAAGTAATGGAAAAATATGGCACTCCCCTTCCTCCTTCGGTAATTGAATCTATAAAGAAAAACAGAGTAGCTCTGAAAGGGCCCATCACTACTCCGGTGGGAAGCGGATTTCGCAGCGTCAACGTAGCCTTACGAAAAGAGTTAGACCTTTATGCCTGTATTCGTCCCTGTAAAACCTATCCCGGAGTTCGCTCTCCCTATCAAAATATCAATTTAGTAATTATCCGAGAAAACACCGAAGACTTATACGCCGGCATAGAATTCGAAAAAGGTAAACCAGAAACTCTGGAGCTCATAGAAGCAATAGAGAAATGGGGGAAAGGTAAAATCCGTCCCGACTCCGGCATCAGTATTAAACCTATCTCCGTTTCTGGTTCAGAAAGAATCGTAAAATTTGCTTTTGAATATGCTCGTTCTGAAAAACGGAAAAAAGTCACCGCCGTTCACAAGGCTAACATTATGAAATACTCCGATGGCCTATTTTTAGCCGTCGCTCGAGAAGTGGCTAAAAACTATCCTGACATAGAATTTGAGGACCGCATAGTGGATAATATGAGTATGCAGCTGGTGCAGAAACCCGAGCTTTACGATGTTTTAGTTTTACCCAATCTTTATGGAGATATAATATCTGACCTGGGAGCAGGATTGATAGGGGGGCTGGGTGTGGCTCCGGGAGCTAACATCGGTGATGAATATGCGGTCTTTGAGCCTACCCATGGCAGCGCTCCTAAATATCGAGGAATGAACAAAGTTAACCCCTTAGCCATGATTCTCTCGGGAATGATGATGTTAAAATATATAGGAGAAAAAGAAAAGGCGGAAAAATTAGAAATAGCAATAAAAGAAGTGATAAAAGAAGGTAAAAAAGTTACTTATGATTTAAAACCCACTCCTGCTGACCCCACTGCTTGTGGAACTCGGGAAGTAGGAGAGGCCATCATCGAGAAACTAAGAAGTTTTTCTTAAAAGGAACCAAAGAGGTGAAAGCTGTTGAACATTCTTTTAGTAAATCCCCCATCTCCGGGAATTTATAGCTGGATTGGTCTAAAGTTACCCCCTCTGGGGTTAGCGTATTTAGCAAGCACTTTAGAGCAGGAGAATCATCGGGTAAAAATTTTAGACCTTCAAGTAGCACCAAAAAAGGAATTGAAGGAGAATCTGAAAAATTGCGATTTAGTAGGAATAACATGCGAAACCAACAAAGCTTATGAAGCACTGAAAATAGCCGAATCAGCCAAGAAAGAAGGACGCCTGGTAGTGCTGGGAGGATATCACGCCACTTTTTGTGATGAGGAGTTATTAAATAGTGGCTTAGTAGATTACATAGTGCGAGGAGAGGGAGAGTATATTTTTCCCCAGTTAGTTAAGGTTCTGGAAAATAATGAATCTCCTCATTCTGTTTTAGGAATTTCTTTCCGGGAAGAAGGAAAAATTGTCCGCACTCCTCCTGCTCCTCTTCCCCACAACCTTGATGAAATTCCTTTCCCTCAACGAGAGCTTCTACCTCTTTCTAAATACTGGATGACCCAGGTAGAAGGAGAGCCCTTAATAAATATGGTAACCAGCCGGGGTTGCCCTTTTGGCTGCTCTTTCTGTGCTTCATCTCAGTTTTCGGGTAAAAAGTGGAGAGCTCGTTCTCCAGAGAATATAATGGAAGAGCTGCGCCAGGTTTACTTTGACTTAGGATATCGAGCAGTAGCTTTCGTGGACGATAATTTTACCCTGTCCCCTGCTCGGGCAGAAACTATTTGCGACAAAATAGAGCAGGAAAAAATGAAAATCAAATGGTGGTGCTTTTCCCGAGCTGACACCATTGTAAAACACGAACCTTTAGTAGAAAAGATGGCCAGAGCAGGCTTGCGGATGGTCTACTTAGGGTTTGAAAGCGCTGAGGAATCCATTCTGCAAGATTACGGGAAAAATTTAACCGCTGAGGAATCTAAAAAAGCAGTGGAAATCTTGCGTAAATACGGAGTTCAAAGCTGGGGTTCTTTCATATTGGGTAATGTCAGGGAAACTAAAGAAACTATCAAAAAGACTGTGGAATTTGCCAAACAAATTAATCCAGACATTGTACAATTTTCCATTCTCACTCCTTTCCCCGGTACTGAAACATACGAAAAATATCAGAAAGAAGGACGCATCATCAATCGCGACTGGAAAGCATTTGATGGAGCGCATTCCGTTCTACAACTGGATTTTCTCAATCCTCAAGAATTAAGCCGTCTTGCTATCCGAGCATATCTTGAATTTTACAAGCGGTGGAGTTATCTTCCCCAGGCTTTCAGTTTCATAAAGAAATTTTTAGTGATCAATTTACCTCCTATTTCTCGACGCAAAGAAGCCTGGTATCAGAAGGAGCGATTAAAAAATGCAAATAGCCCGATTCCTTCATACTGAAGGAAAAGCTCCTCTTTTTGGAGTGATAAAAGATGATGTGATTCAAGAAATCTCTGACCCTTTTGGAGAGATAAAAGAGGGAAGAGGAATCTTCCCTCGAGAAAAAGTTAAATTGCTTTCTCCCACCCTACCTTCTAAAATTGTAGCAGTAGGGTTAAATTATCGCCACCACGCTCAGGAGTTAAAACAGCAAATCCCCGAAAACCCTATCATTTTTCTTAAACCCTCCACCGCCGCTCTTTCTCCTCACGATTTCATCCTCCTTCCCTCTTCTTCTAATCAAGTAGACTACGAAGGAGAACTGGCAGTAATAATAAAGAAAAAAGCTCATAAAGTGAAAGTTTCACAAGTTGAGGAATACATTTTAGGATACACTTGCTTTAATGATGTCACTGCCCGAGATTTACAAAAGAAAGATGGACAATGGACGAGGGCTAAATCTTTTGATACTTTTGCCCCTTTTGGCCCCTGGATAGAAACCGAAATAGAGCCGGGAAATTTGAATATTCGCACCTATGTCAACGGACATAAAAAACAAGACTCTAACACCAGAGAACTCTTATTTCCTGTGCCCGTGCTTATCTCTTTCATCTCCGAAGTCATGACTTTGTTGCCGGGAGATGTTATTGCTACCGGGACTCCTGAAGGAGTGGGACCACTGCACCCCGGAGATATAGTAGAAGTAGAGATAGAAAATATCGGAATACTTCGCAATCCAGTAAAAGGAGAATAAGCTTGTACCAAGTTCTGGCGGTAATGTTTCTTTTAATCGCCGTGGGGATGTTTCTGCGAGTAGCAAAAGTTTTCCCCCCCGAAACTGTTCCTCTTTTGAATCGTTTTGTTCTCTATCTTACTTTTCCCTGTCTTATATTTCGCTCGCTGCAGCCTGCTCAATTAACTCAGGAACTGTGGAAGATTCCTCCCCTTGCCTATACCTTAATCAGTCTGGTTTTCCTTGCCTCTTATTTTTTATCCTCCCGGCTTTTACACTTAAAAGACGAAACCAGTGTAAGCTTAGCTATGGGAGCAGCTTTTGGTAACACTGCTTTTTTAGGATATCCTTTCATTCTGGCCCTTTTAGGAGAGAAGGGCCTACCACCTGCTATATTTTTTGACCAGATGGGGAACTTTCTCTCTACCTATACCGTAGGAGTGTTGCTCTGCATATATATCCAGACCAAACACCTATCAGCCCGGAGTCTTTTAGAAATAATAAAGCTTCCACCTTTTTTAGCGTTTTTACTAGCTATTATAACCAACGGTCTATCCATTCCTCCTTTTCTCTGGGAGGCCATTAATCACCTCGCTAACGCCACTGTTCCCCTGACTATGGTAGCTATAGGAATGTCCCTTTCTGCTTCTCATCTCTTCCGGAATTGGAAGCCTCTTCTTTTAGCTTCCTCTATCAAATTAGCTTTTCTTCCCCTTTTGTTTTTAGCATGTACTAAATTTATCTCCTTCAGCCCCCTTTACCAAAAAGTCATGGTTATTCAGGCCGCCACTCCCACCCTTATGACTTCTTATACGCTGGCTTCCATTTATGAATTAGATAGTGAATTCTCTTCCAGCGTTATCTGTTTCACCACTTTTTTATCGCTTTTCACCCTGCCCTTGTGGGGTCTATTTCTTCACCCGTAAGTAAATACGCAAAGGTCCAGCAGTAAATATGTCGCTTTCTGCCACCACCTCCACTGTTACCTTTCCTTCCATTTTCTGCAAAAGAGAGGTAACTTCAGTAATATTGGAAGCAGAAATAACTCCCACTCTGCCCTGTTGAGGAAGAATCCCTTTTTTTACCGCTAAGGCATTGAGTTCCCTTAACAATTCCCCCAACCAGAGCTCTATATTAGTTTTTTGAGGTTCAATGTCTATCTCTCCAGACCATATCACTTCCCCGGCAGAAAATATCTTTTTATTCTCTTCTGCTATAAATCGAGCAATAACTGGTTCTCCTCGCAGAGTATTGATGGAAGCCACCAAACGAATAACTAATGGAACCTCGCTATTTTTTAATCTCTCTTTAGTTTCATTAAAGTTATCTTCTAAAACAAAAACAGCTCTTTGTATTTCTTTATCAAGACCTGCTCCTCGCTCTATGGCGATATCCTCCCCTTGCCTGATCAGAGAAAGAAGATAATTCTCTGCCTCTTCATCTTTCATACCCGGAGGGGCTATCGCCCGCAAAATTTCCTCTTCATCCTGAAACACTATTTCTCCCCGCCGGATAGCCAAAATACTTTCCCGCAGACGAGTCAGCTCTATTTGTAAAACCTGTATCTCTTCCTCGAGACTCTGCCTTTGACTCTTTAGCTCCTCCACGCTTCCAGTTAAAATTTTAACCTGCTCTTCCAGCACAGCTTTAGAGCTCTGCAACTCCTTTTCTCTCTGTTCCAATTGTTCAATTTGATCTTTTAGCTCTTTCATACCAAACAGAGCCGTACGCACATCCTGAGAGGCAACGCTTAAAATAGTAAGAGTAATAGCAGCGATTAAAATCCCGGTAATAACACTCACCAGAATAGCAGTGTAGCGCGGGCGAAGTTTAAACAAAGAAAGCTTTTTCTTTCCAATTCTTCTTCCTAAAATATCACCCAAGTAAGCTATAACTCCAGCCAAAATGATTATAGAAAAAATCAACAACCAGCTACCCCAATCCATAGAAAGTCTCCTTCAGTTTTTTTCTTTCCACCACAACAGGCCTCCACCAGTTGCAAAACCCATTATATTAGCCATCCAGGTTCCCCAAAAGGGAGATAAGCCCCCTCCTTCTGCCAGAGTACTACCTAAAGAAAAAATAACGTAATAAGCAAAAACTATAAGAACACTCAATCCTATTCCTAAAGCTTTGCCCGAACGAGGAGAAACGATACCCAGAGAAACTCCTACAAGGACGAAAACCAGACTGGCAAAGGGAAAGGCAGTTTTTTGCCACAGAATTAATTCTAACTTCTCCGTTTTCCTTCCTCTACTTCTCTCTTCCCCGATGAAATTCTTCAATTCCAGAAAACTCATTTCCTGCGGCTTTTTCTGGACTTTCTGTACCTCTTCCATGCTCTGAGCAGTAGCAACTTCTTCCTTTTCAAAACGTATCATTCTTTCTATCTCTCCCCCTTCTCCCACCTCATATATAATTCCTTCCTTAAATACCCACTTCCCTTCCTGATTAAAGGCTTCCTGGGCATTGATGATTCTCCTCAGACCCTCTTCGTCATATTCTTGAACCACTACTCCCAAAAGGAGAGATTTCTCCGGATCTATCATTTTTACATAAAACATCCTCTCTACGCCTGGTTCACTGTCGTCCCGGAAAAAAGTATTTTCTGGTATTAGTTCTCCTCCACTCACTCTTTGTCCTATCTCTTTAAGCTCTACTGAAGCCCAGGGTAAACATACCTCCTGGATGATTATAGTCCCGGCACAAACCCACAGAGAAAAAAGGAAAAAAGGAATAGTCAGCCTTCTAAAACTAACCCCACTTGCTCTCAAGGCTATAATTTCACTATCGCTGGACATGCGGTTCACGGTAAGCAGCACACTTAACAATACCGAAACCGGCAAAATATAGATAAGAAGGGAGGGAAGACTTAAAAAAAATATTTTTATAACTTCCCCTATTGAAAAACCTTCTTGCAACCACAAGTGAGCCAGACGAAAGAGCAGGTCTCCAGCGCTTACTAAAATAACGAACAAAATGACTCCAAAAAAAAAGTTAGCTACGCTCTGCTTGAGAATATATTTATCTAATACTTTCAAAGATTAAAACGTTCTCCCAGATAGTATTTTCGGCTCAAATCGGAATTAATAATTTCCTCCGAACTGCCAGAAACTAAAATTTTACCTTCAAACATAATATAAGCCCGGTCGGTGATAGCCAGGGTTTCTCGTACAGCGTGATCGGTAATCAAAACTCCAATATTTCTACTGGCTAAATACTTCACCAAATTTTGAATGTCCTCAACTGCAATAGGGTCAATCCCGGTAAATGGCTCATCTAAAAGGATAAAGGAGGGAAAAGTAGCCAGTGTTCGGGCAATTTCTAAACGTCTTCTTTCTCCTCCGGAGAGTAAATTGGCCGGGGAATTAGCCAGATGACTGATGCCAAACTCTTCCAGCAGGCGCTCTCTCTCTTCTTTCACTTCCTTTTTAGATAGGCCCTGCATTTCTAAAACCAGATCTAAGTTATCTTTCACTGAAAGTTTTCGGAAGACAGAAGGCTCCTGAGGAAGATAACTTATACCCATACGAGCTCGTAAATACATGGGAAAGTGATTGAGTTCCAGGGCATCTAAAAAAACTTTCCCTTCCGTGGGTCTTACAAGACCCACCAGAAGATAAAAAGTAGTGGTCTTTCCTGCTCCATTGGGTCCTAAAAGACCAACTATCTCTCCTCTTCGCACCTCTAAATCAACTTCATTTACTACTCTTTTTTTACTATACTCCTTGGTCAAGCCTCTCCCTAACAAGGCATTCCAGTTTTTCCCTTGAGGCAAGCGCATTTCCTCCTTTTAAGGAACCAGTTTTATCTCCACGTTCCCTTCCACTCTCACTCGACCACTATCCAGGTATACAAATATCTTCTCCCCTCGCAAAAGATTACTATCTCCTTGCACCTCTGCTTCGCCTTCTAGAGTTATAAATTCGTCTCCTTCTCGATAAAGAGCCTTCTCTGCCCTACCCTGCCAATCTTCTCTCTCTACTCTTACTATATGAGCCTCCCAAGCTTTCTCCTCCAGAGAGTATTCTATATTCTGAGCCCTGACCTCCCAATCTTGCAAGACCAAAAGAGGAGACGAGGTAAGACAGAGCCTTTTTTGATTAAAATCAAAAAAGGCTTCCCCGGTAGAAAAGCGTATTTCTGGATTAGAGCCCTCTATTCCCAAAAAATTTAATCGGTTTTCTTTACCCTGATAATAGAGAGCTCGGGCTTGAGCTTGAAAATCACTCCAGGAAATACTTATATTTCCTTCACTTCTCGCTTCTTGAGTTTGAGTATCTATCTCCAAAAAAGGGCACACCACTTTTACATCTTGCCAGGTAAAGGTAGAAACTTGAGCTACGATTTTCCCGGTCTCAGCATCATACTCAGCTTGAGGAGTAGTAATAGTTAATACCACTTCCTCTTCTTGAGCAAAAAGAAGAAGGGAAGGAAAAAAGGAAAAGGCCAGAACGCAGAAGATAATTTTTCTCATTCTCCCACCTTGATTTTTAATTCTACATTGTTCTCCAACCATAATTTCTCCTCCGGAATATTATAAACTACTAATTGACAATTAGCTTCTATTCCTTGCCCGGCAAACTGAGCCTTTCTTAGTTCAAATTTTTCTTCCTTTCCCCGCCACAACAATAGCTCTCCTTGTAAACTTTCCTTCCTCTCTTCATTTATCAATTTTACCTCTTCCAGTTCCACATCCCCTTCCGGTAAAAATACTTGCCCTTTTTGAGCTTTCACCTGATAGAGAGGAGCTCCTTCCTGGAAAAAAGTTCCCGAAACATCGATTAAAAAAACGCTATCCCCCTTCTGGTCTATCGAACGAGCATTCAGGACCCATTCTTTACCCTTCTCTCCCAGCCGGCTTATTTCTGCTTTTTCCATCTGGATTTGAGAAAAATATTCCTCCTCGATTATTTCTGGTGGGGGAGAGGGAGGTGCCTCTCCCCCCCACCAGAAATAAATTACACCTACCAGTAAAACAAGAGAAAAGAAAATTAAGGTTGCAAAACCCCAATCAATCCTGTGGGACATCTACCATCCAGTAATAAACCCGTTGAAAACCAGAGATAGCTAAAGCTTTGCCTGTCTCCAGGCCTTCAACATTATTTTCGGTAAGTAAAAGGTAAACCCCTTCTCGAGGAAAAGAAGAAATAACGGAATCTACACCATCCACCACCTGATAAGAAATATTTTTTCTATCGGGAAAAGGATTAGCACTCTCTTTTCTAAAGTCTAAAATCACTACCTCTGAAGTTAACTCCACTAAATTTTTTACTTCTGCCTCCCGGAGGCCTCGAAACCAGAGAATTTGATCCAGTTTACCACGCAAAACACTCTCTTCCTGGGCTCCAATTACCTGACCGGCTAAATTGCCCAGAGGATCCACAAAATAAAGAGTAGGTAAATATAAAACACCGTAATCACGAACCACTTTCCCTTCCTCATCTAAAAGAACAGGAAAAGTAAGACCCAGCTCTTCTACAAAAGTTTCTACCTTATTTTGAGGCTCTCCTGAGTCTATAACTAAAACATTTAGCAGGGCTTTTTCTTCATATTCCTCGTATATTTTCTGTAAAAGAGGAAGTTCCTGACGACAGGGCGCACACCAGGTAGCGAAAAAAGAAATTACCACCGGCTCTCCTCTAAAATCGGAGAGGGAATAGATTTCTCCATCTAACCCCGGAAGTTGGAACACAGGTGCTTCGCGAGCCCCCAGAGAATGAACGCCACAAAACAACAAAAGAGAAACCACTACTACAGTCAAAAAGATCTTTTTTCTCTCTTTCAAGCTTTTTCCTCCTCACACCTTTATTTTTTATATATCGATTCCTTTCCTCAAAAATTCCCCTGAAATAATTATAAGAATCTATTTCTGAAAACGATAGTAGATAACAGCCATAAATAGGAGAAATATACCAGAAACGCTCAATCGGCAGATTCAGGAGGAGAGAAAACCTTTCGAAGAGTGGAAACCATTTCTTCAGAAACAAAGAGGGCTTTTTGGTTATCTTGCACGAGGGATTGATATAGTTCTTCTCGGTAAACCGGGATATCAGGAGGCGCAGACACTCCCACTTTTACTTTCCCCTTTTCTATACCCAGAATTTTTATTTCTATGTTATTGCCAATTCGAATGCTTTGATCTATCCTCCGGGTAACAACCAGCATAAAACTCTCCTTAGTAAGTTTTATTCTATTCTATACCTAAATCCCATTTTAGGAAAGAAGCCCGAAAAAAACAAGCATTAATTCCTTTTAATAGGGTTTTACTCATAATACAGGTAATAATACTTTTCAACTGTCAATGTGGTCTAATAGAACAGTCTACGACATTCTCCTCATCATCTCTGCGAAAAGCAAAGTACTATATAGTACCTCTCTTCCTTTTACAATCATGAATGAAGGCGGTCTTTCTCTTCCCCCTCATCCTTCCGGAGAAAAAACTAGGTTGAGGTGCTTTTTCCTGACTTTGACACTTCACTTAGCTGAAACCCGCATCAAATCTATATTCTTTAAATTAAAATATGCTATTTTGCCACTACACTCACTACCTTAAGTGGTCTACAGAGATAGTTCTTCTTTAGGGGTGATATTTTTAGGGAGTTTAAATTTTGAGGAGTTTTAAGATTTTATTACTCAGTTCCGTTCCTTTAATTTTGATTAAGAACTGTTGATTTTCAATTTCTACCTCAGCAAAGTTCAGCAAGCTTAATGCTTCCCGAATTTCTTCTAGAAAGGCTTTCCCTTGGGCTTTCTTCATAGTATCCTGCAAAATTCACGGTAATATTATTTTCTCTTTTGCTCTCTCATTTTTCCCAGAGCATCACGATCAACCCCACCGTGTCAACTGGCAGTTTAAAACATTGAAAAAAAGCACAATATGGAACATCAACGCTGGGACATATTCCTCCAGCGTGCGTGGTGGTCTCGAGTTTTTCTTCTCGGCGAGGAATATTAATTACGACAGGGTTTGCGGAAACTAACAAGACCCACCGAGACCTTGCCATATCCGGTGCTATCCCTATCATATTTGAAGCAGCATTACACATAAAAAGACCGGTGAGCTCCAACGAAAATATAAATCAACTATGAATAATTTAAATGTTACAGCAGTTTTACTTTTATAACTACTTTTTTCACGTTCGCTGGCTCATCATAAATGCAGCAGGGCTGGTGAGCATCTTCGGGATAAAAGATGGCAAAATAGTTTTCTCCCATATTGACCGCTGTCCAAATCTGGGGATCCTTAAAAAAAGCTATATCTTTTTCCTCCGAATAGGGCCTAGAGAGGGTCAATTGGTTCAGCGGAGCCCATCCAATGATTTCTTTTCCTCTTGCCAAATACTGGATGTCCAGATATTTTTGGTGTGCTTCCCATTCGACCTCCGTCACTGGGCGAGTGGTGTAGGACATAACCACGGCAAATAAATCTTCCCCGTCTATCTCATATCGTCCATCAGGTAATTCCTCAAAATTTTTCTCAGCAAGAAAAGCAAAGGCTTCAGCAAACCTATCATTTAAAGAAACATAATTCTTTCCATTTTCCAGTATATCAAGAATCACAAATAATCGCCTCCTCGATTGGTTATAAGATTTCCCAGATACATCGAACATTCAAAATCTGGCCAAAATACAAAAGGAGATATTGAATATAGCTTTATAGTTTAAACAGCTACTGAAAAACGGTATTCCGTGCCCCCCAAAATATCTTGATTCAATTCCGTCAGCCATTTATAGCTTTTACCAACTCCTGATATATGCCTGGAGTAGCAGCTAACACATCTCCTTTAAACAGGTCAAACTTTCCTCCATCTGGTGCCGAAACTACCGCTCCTGCTTCTCGAGCAATTAAAACTCCTCCCGCCAAATCCCAGGGAGATAGCGCATATTCCCAATAACCATCTATAATGCCCCGGGCTACATAGCTCAACTCCAAAGCCGTGCTTCCCAAAACCCGCAAATCAGTGAGTCTCATAGTAGATTTTATATCTTTTACTGTCCGAGAGAGTTCTCCTTCTTCATAAGGAAAGCCGATTACCAGTAAACTCCCTTCCACAGAAGTTGTAGCAGAAACTCCTATTTTTTCTCCATTTAGAAAAGCGCCATTCCCCTTTCGAGCATAAAATAAATCCTTGCTTATAGGATTGTATACTACCCCGGCTATTGGCTCATTATCTTTCCAATAACCTAAAGAAACAGCAAAAAAAGGAAATTTATGAACAAAGTTTAAAGTCCCATCTAAAGGGTCCACATAAAAAGCTTCACGATAATGTGGTATCTGTTCACTTCCTTCTTCTCCCACTATCGGAATTTGGGGAAAGCGACCACTTAAGATAGAGATAATCTTTTCTTGAGATTCTCTGTCAGCAGAAGTTACTAAGTCATAGGAAACAGACTTCTGGGAAACAGAGAAGTTCTCCTCCTCAAAGTACTTTTTCAATATGCTGCCTCCAGCTAACGACGCTATAATCATAGTTTCCAGGATATCAGAAGACACAAACCGAAACCTCCTGTCAGTTTATTTCCAGTAAATATTCAGAGTTTTTAAACACTTTCACTCCATCCGTAAAAATTATTGCTCGCCATTCATCTCCACGGTTTTTAGATTGAAAACACATTATCCAGCCTAGCCTTCTGCTCCTATAACATACTGATACGCACTGTCTATCCATAGTTAATATTCCACAAACCACAATCACCAGCATATACCCCGGTAAAAATTTCTCGTACAGATTTAATAACTATTACACCAAAATATGGAGAGAGCCCAAACCCATATCACAAAGATTGATAACTCAGTAATACACAAAAAAAACAGGAAAGCGAAAGTAATTGACAATAAAAGCCATAAGCAAATCAATCAAACAAAATAAATACTATCACAATTTGTTCTCAACTATGAAATAACATCCGCCAAAGAATTTAAAATTCGCCAAAAAAACACGTCTTGTGCTTTATTGCCTTTCCCTCTTAATCTTTCCTAACCAATTTTTAGCCAGATAAAACAGATACTACCCCAATAAAGAATCACTGTATTTCTTGTCTTCTGTTGAGAAAGTTTCTAATTACGGGTTCTGACCTGCTCTTTCCAAGGAGCAGATAAGCACTCCGTAGACTATCTCTATAGAAGGCCATTTTCTGAGGAAAGCTCTGCCAAATCTCTTCTTACAGTAGCTTCTGAGGTTTGCAGAACATTAGTTAAATATTTAGTAGAAGCATTACTTCGGTTCTCAAGATTTCCAAAATTTTAGTTAAGCGCTCACTCTTATCCGTCTACTTAATATTCGAAAATTATATTGCACTAATTTGACTGATTTGTGCTCAATTTAACACAAAGCAAAAAGGAGCTCAATGTTCAAATTAAAATTTTTGCAGCAAAAAAGCTACCCAGAAATAGTCGCCATCGTAACTGTTTTTTGTAAGTTGTACTTAAACAGCAATAAAGTGGTAAAATATAAACTAAAAAGAGGTGAGAACAACGCCATTCTGGGATGAATACTACGAGCTCCTTCCCCGGGAGGAGCTGGAAAAAATTCAGCTTAGCAGACTTAAAAAAATACTTATCCGCGCCTATCACAATCTGCCCTATTACCGTAAAAAACTGGAGGAAAGAAAAATTAATCCTTACGATATTAAGTCTTTATCTTGCCTTTCCCATCTACCTTTCACTACCAAAGAGGACCTTCGTCAAGCTTACCCTTTCGGAGCTATAGCTGAGCCCTTGCGCAATGTAGTGCGGGTTCATTCTTCCTCAGGCACCACAGGAACAGCAACAGTAGTAGGGTACACTAAAAAAGATATAGAATCCTGGGCGGAGCTTGCTGCCCGAGCACTTTCCAGTTATGGAGTAGATGAGGAAGATATCATCCAGGTCTCTTTCGGGTATGGTCTTTTTACTGGAGGGTTAGGGATTCACTACGGAGCGGAAAAATTGGGTGCTACTGTAGTTCCTGCTTCTGCCGGTAACACTCTTCGCCAGATCCAGATTATGAAAGACCTGAAAATAACCGTGCTGGCTTGCACTCCCTCTTATGCCCTTTATTTGGCTGAAGTAGCCAGAGAAAACAATATTAACTGGAAAGAAAGCAGCCTGCGCATCGGGGTATTTGGAGCCGAGCCCTGGTCAGAAGAAATGCGAGAAGACATAGAAAAAAAATTGCCCATCCGGGCTTTTGATATTTATGGACTGAGCGAAGTTATCGGACCGGGAGTGGCCTTTGAATGCGAAGAAAGAGAAGGATTGCATATCTCTGAAGACCACTTTCTTGCTGAGATAATCGACCCCCAAACGGGAAGAGTTCTCCCCCCCGGGGAAGAAGGAGAGCTGGTATTTACTACCCTTACCAAGGAAGGAACCCCCATAGTCCGTTATCGCACTGGAGATATCTCTTCTCTCAACTACGAGCCTTGTTCTTGTGGAAGAACACTGGTAAGAATGAAAAGAGTTTTCTCTCGCACCGATGATATGCTCATCATTAGAGGAGTAAATGTTTATCCTTCTCAGATTGAGAGTATCGTTTTAAGCTTTGACGGAGTGGAGCCCTATTACCAAATTGTCCTTACCCGAGAAAACTTTTTAGATCAAATTGAGATTCAAGTGGAAGTTACACCCCAATTTTTTTCTGACCAGATAAAAGTACTGGAAGGATTAAAAAAACAAATCGAAGAAAAATTGAAAACTGAGTTAAATTTAAGTTGCGAAGTAAAACTCTTAGAGCCTAAAAGTATTGCTCGTAGCGAAGGAAAATCTAAAAGGGTTATAGATCTACGAAAAAAGGAGGAGATTTTGTGAAGCAAATATCAGTATTTTTAGAAAACAGGCCAGGTAGCCTCTATGAAGTGCTTTACAAACTGAAAGAGTGGGAAGTAAACCTGCGAGCACTTTCCTTAGCTGATACTGCCGAGTTCGGGGTCCTGAGATTTATTGCAGAAGATCCGGAAGAAATAGTAGAAAAATTGAAAATAGAGAATTTTGCCGCTACTTTAACCGAAGTTCTAGCCGTAGGAGTAGAAGATCGCCCGGGGGGATTAGCCGAGGTAGTAGGTATTCTTACCCACCAAAATATCCCCATCGAATATCTCTATGCCTTTGTTTCTCCCCAGGGGGGAAAAGCATATGTAGTGCTGAGAGTAGAAAAGTTAGAAGAAGCTGAAAAGGTATTGAGGGAAAAACACATTCCTATTTTAGAAAAAATCACGATTTGAAAAGACGTCCTGCGGCTTAAGAAAAACCACCAGGAAAAAGGAGAGA
>Ga0209537_1000639_pt1 | contig 42565 bp, 38 predicted proteins | sample BioPla4DNA1_FD_187698 | JGI IMG/M metagenome (GOLD analysis project Ga0209537, IMG submission 187698) | Biogas fermentation microbial communities from Germany - Plant 4 DNA1 (SPAdes) (version 2) | ecosystem: Engineered > Bioreactor > Anaerobic > Digestate | place: Bielefeld, North...
ACAGCGAAAACAACTCTATCGCTAACATATACGAGCACAACACATTCAAGCTCGCTTCCAACTTGACCATATGGAACTACACACCAAACCTCGGACTGGTCGTAATGAACAAGGAGAGGTGGGATTCACTGGAGCCGGATATCCGAGAGATGATACGGACGGCGGTCCTCGATGCAGGGACGGCGGTCCTTAAACATCAAAAGACTACGGAAGCCAGAAATCTTCGCCGCATGATCGAGGGCGGAGTGACAGTCAGAGAGCTCTCAGCGAGCGAGAGAGAGGCATTCAAGAAGGCAGCAATGCCAATATGGGATAACGTTGCTCAAGTACTCGGGGAAGACGCATTCCAGGCATTGTTGACTGCTGTCCAAGAAGCACGATGACATTAACAAGTAGATGGTGGGAAGAACGACTTCCCACCACCAAGCACAAGTCCCTTATCGAAAAAAAACGAGCTTGGAGACAATTCCACTGAAATAGGATAGCGCCGACAACCCGTCCTAAGCTCATCGTAGGCATCCTCTAAGCGGACATCCTTTGAGTGCGCATGTCCTGTTTTATGCCAGCCTGTCGTTCTAGCGCTCGTTTGCCGCCGAGCTGTATCCCGGGGGCTCCCTCCGGGTGCATTACAGCAGGGGGAACTACATCCCTAAGAACTGGACCTCCTCAACTATTGCCTCCTCAATAATCTTCACCGCTTCATCGATATCCGACCGCGTTATGATCAATGCGGGGGCAATCTCGATAGACTGCATTGAAGGCCGGCAGAACGCGCCTTTTTCCCTAATCCTCTTCACTATCCGCAGAGCAGGGTTGTTATCTTCCGGGAAACGAGCTTTCGTCTTCTTATCCTGCACAAACTCGATGCCCAGCCAAAGGCCGATGCCTCTGACTTCCCCCACAATTGGGTGCCTCTCCAGTTCCTTCAGGCCATCCAGGAAATACTCTCCCATTTCACGGGCGTTCTCCACCAGTCCCTCTCGCTTAATTATTTCCAGATTGACTGCAGCCGCCCGACAAGCTACCGGGTGGCCGCCATAGGTGTGTATGTGGCGAAATACAGGAAATTCACCGATGACGGAGGGCTTAGTGACAGCTGCACCCATCGGCACATAACCACTTGTCAATTGCTTTGCCATAACCATTATGTCCGGCACAACCCCGAAATGCTCTATTCCAAACATCTTGCCAGTACGTCCGAAACCCGTGATGACCTCATCATCTATGAGAAGAACATCATGCTTTTCACAGATCTCCCGAATCATGGGGAAGTATTCAGGCGGCGGGATGACGCAGCCCCCCATCTGCATTATCGGTTCGGCAATGAAAGCCGCCACCTGTTCGGGTCCCTCATCTAGAATTAGCTTCTCCAGGACTTGAGCGCAATCAATATCACAGTTCGGATAATCCTTGCCGTAAGGACAACGATAACAATAAGGCCTCTCGACGAAAAGATAGCCCGGCACGAGGGGGTCCATGACCCTGCGCAGCGGATGGTTCGCCCCCATGGCGCTCAAGGCTCCCATAGTCGTACCATGATAAGCATCGCGTCTGCTGATAATCTTGTACTTCCTCGGCAGACCTCGATAGTAATTGTACTGTTTGGCAAGCTTAAAGGCTGTCTCCACCGCTTCCGAACCATCGCAGACGAAAAACGCCATTGACAGGTCTCCAGGCATTAGTTCAGAGAGGATTGCAGCAAACTTCACCGCCGCAGCATTGTGGGAGTCGGCAGGGGTGAAATAGTGGAGCTTCTTTGCCTGATCATACATCGCCTCGGCAATCTCTTCGCGTCCCCACCCAACGGCATTGGCCCGTGTTCCGCCGGCCGCAAGGTCGAGATACGTTCTGCCGGTGGAATCAGTGACCCTCAGCCCCCTGCCCTCCACCAAAGTCCAAAGGTCGGGTTCTTCAGCTAAATTGGTGTTATGGGGCACCACGTGTCTTGTCAGCCTTTTCCCGCTCGCCACAAAATTCGCCCCCTTGTTAATTAGCATTAAATGACCGTCAGTCTATGGTTCTCCGTGGGCCTGCGGACTCCTCCCCAACTTGGCCGGCAGACACATGTGTCTTTGTCTGGATTCCCGTTTCTTATTCCTTATATCGCGGTACCCGGTTCCTGGCGGCTTAAATCCCTGGAATCGTCTCCCACAGTTCGTTTTTGGATAGACTAATGAAGGAGGCTGAACAAGTCAGCCTCCTCTTCCCTTGCCACCGCAGGAAATTGTCCCTCTACGGTGAATACTATAGGGACAGAGCAACTGGAGGAGTGGGTAGGATGAAACTGATGTTAGCGGTCGTTGATGATGCAGATGTCCGCTCTCTCACAGAAAAGCTGGTTGCCGCTGGTCTGCGGGCAACAGTACTGGCCAGCACCGGGGGATTCCTCCGGCAGGGGAACACCACGCTGCTCCTAGGGCTGGACGACGATCAAATTGACACGGCTTTAGACATAATCAAAGGAACTTGTCAGCGGCGCAAACGTTTGATGACTTATGCACCGCCGGAGTTTCCGGCCCTGAGCATGCCTATCGAAGTAGAAGCAGGTGGAGCAGTCGTCTTCATCATGCCAATCGAACAGTCTCACCATTTCTAATAGAAGATGACATTGTAAGCTGTCCCGTCCTCTTCCATCCAGGGAACAGTCCGCTCCTGACCCCCAATGTCCATCACCGAGGATAAGCCCTCCTCGCTGCTGTCATAAGCTGGCTCCAGAAAATAGCGGGCGCCGCAGCTGCAACGCAGGATCCGATTCAGGCCTTCACCCCCCACATGGTTTCGGGCATCACAAAACGGACAGTTGACGCTAGGCATGTCTCTCCCTCCCCGCTCTTTAAGTTTGCCAGGAGGAAAGAAGAGCATACGGAAACGTCCCAGTAGACTTCTGCCGGTCGGGATAAAACTTGACCTACAGCTCCAGCGTCTTCCAATGGCCAGAGGCAAAGCCGCGATAAAGGAGGGCGCTGCGAACGAACAGGTCCGCGATCATGCCCACATACGCGCCTACCAGCCCCCAGCCCAAACCATAGCTGAGGAGATAAGCGATGGTGAGCCGCACGCCCCAAATCCCGGCAACGGTTACCACCATAACCCGGCGGGTATCCCCTGCACCCCTAAGGGCCCCTGCCATCACCATAACGACGGCCAGGGCCGGCTGGGAGACGGCCACGATGCGCAGACAAAGGGAAGCCAGCTCCACCACCTGGGGGTCCTTAGTGAATAGCCCTACCACCTGTTGGGGGAATAGAAACAAGACTATGCCCAAGAAACCCATGATGGATGCCGCCGAACGGGCCGCAACCATCCCGCTTTCCTCGGCCAAGTCGGGACGCCCGGCCCCCAATCCCTGCCCCACCAGGGTCGTAGCAGCCAGCGCAAAGCCGAAGCCAGGCATGAAAGACAATGATTCCGCCGTCAAACTGACAGCGTGGGAAGCTATAGCGACGGTGCCGAGCCCGGCCACAATCAAGCCAAAACCAAGCTGTCCCCCCCGCATGATCATCTGTTCCACTGCAGCCGGGGCGCCTATCCCGACTATGCGCTTGAGAGCCGTAGTATTCCAGCGGTAGTCATCGGTAATGCGCAAGTTGACGGGGCAGCGTTCACTGAAAAGAGCCCTCACCGCCAAGAGGCCTTCCACCGTCCGGGCGATGGCCGATGCCAATGCCGCCCCCGCCACGCCCATCGCGGGAATCATGCCCATTCCAAAAATGAAAATGTAGTTCAAAACGATGTTCAGCACATTGCCGATACCGGCCACCAGCATGGGCGTCTTCGTGTCCCCAGCGCCCCTGAGGACGGCATTGATGCCAAGCACCCCCAAAGAGAAGGGGGTCGCATAAGAGACAATTCGCAGGTACTGTCCGCCAAGACGGATGATGCTCTCGTCAGGAGACTTGTCAAGGATCATCATTAGACGAATCAACTGCTTCCCAAAGATGATTCCGCCAACCCCAAGGACTAACGCCATCAATACAAGGAGCTTGACCGATTGGCGCGCAATCACCCTGGCTTCATCCCACTCCTTCGCACCCGTATGCCGGGCTACAAGGGCAGTCGTCCCCACCGTTATGGCCGCAAACACCGCAAGGGAAAAGTGCACCAGAGCATTGGCCAAATCGACGCTAGCTATGGCCTCCTTTCCCAGCTTCCCCACCATGATCACATCGGCTATGCCTACCCCCATGTGGAGGATGTTTTCAACTATGGCTGGCCAAGCAAGAGTAAGCACCCCGAGACGCACTTCCGCTTGTGCAGCATCTAGTGCCATGGGCAGTCCACCTTTCCCGGGCAAGAAAAGCGAGGCTCGGTGCCATGCACCAGCCCCAGCACAAGAGTTCTCCGCCGGATTTATGAGGAAAAACAAGGAATCAAATTGCTGGAGGATGTCCCCAACGGAAAAGAGACGCTAATCCCCTTGAGCATTATATCACACAAACTTCCCCGGGTCGAGGGCGCCCCCCCGGGACTGCCTTCACCAGAACAGGTTGTAATTCGGGGCTTCTTTAGTGATCTGCACATCATGGGGATGGCTCTCCCTGGTGGAGGCGGGAGTGATGCGGATGAACCTAGTTTGCGTCCTCAGCTTCTCGATGGTGTCCACTCCGCAGTAGCCCATCCCCGCCCGCAAGCCTCCAACCATTTGAAACACCGTTTCCGCCAGGGGGCCCTTGTAGGGAACCCGTCCCTCAATCCCTTCGGGGACCAGCTTCCTGGCGTCTTCTTGGAAGTAGCGGTCGCTGCTGCCGGAGCGCATAGCCCCCATGGAGCCCATGCCCCGGTAGACCTTAAAGCTGCGCCCCTGATAAATCTCAACTTCACCCGGGCTCTCTTCCGTCCCCGCAAGGAGATTGCCCAGCATGACCACATGGGCCCCGGCCGCGATGGCCTTGACCATATCGCCGGAATGGCGAATGCCGCCATCGGCAATGATGGGAATGTCCCCCGCCGCCCGCGCACAATCATACACCGCGGTTATCTGGGGTACGCCAATGCCGGCCACCACCCGCGTTGTGCAGATTGACCCCGGGCCCATCCCTACCTTGACAGCGTCCGCCCCCGCGTCAATCAGGGCTTTCGTCCCTTCGGCAGTCGCCACATTGCCAGCCAGGATGTCGACCCGACTGCCGTAACGCACTTTGAATCTCTCCACGGTCTCCAGCACCAGCTTGGAGTGGCCATGGGCCGTATCGATCACCAGGGCATCGACGCCGTTCTCAACTAGAGCCGCCGCCCGCTCCTCCGCGTCGGCGCCAACCCCGACCGCCGCCGCAACCCTCAGCCGCCCTTGTTCGTCCTTGGTGGCCAAGGGATACTTCCGGGCTTTTTCAATATCTTTAATGGTAATAAGGCCCTTCAGCATGAAATTCTCATCAACGAGGGGCAGTTTTTCAATTCGATGCTTGTGCAGGATTACCTTGGCCTCCTCGAGGGTTGTCCCCACAGGAGCGGTAATTAGATTATCTTTAGTCATCACATTGCCGATCGGCTGCTCCACATCCTCTTCGAAGACCAGATCCCGGTTGGTGAGAATGCCAACCAAGCGGCCCCCTTCAGTGATTGGCACGCCGGAAATATGGTAGCGGGCCATGATCTCGAGGGCATCCTTGACCCGGTGGCGGGGAGAAAGGTGGAAAGGATCGACGATGACCCCGCTCTCGGAGCGCTTGACTTTGTCGACCTCCCCGGCTTGATCTTCGATGCTCATGTTCTTGTGGATGACGCCTATCCCGCCCTCCCGGGCGATGGCGATGGCCAGCCTCGCCTCCGTCACCGTGTCCATGGCGGCGCTCATAATGGGAATGTTCAGCCGGATCCGCTTTGTCAATAAAGTGGAGACATCAACATCCCTCGGCAATATCGATGAGTATGCCGGTACCAACAAGACATCATCAAAGGTTAATCCTTCTTTCCCGAATTTCTCCGCGAACTCCAACGGCCCTTTCCCCCCTTCAGAATGACTGCGCAAGCATCTGTTGCTCCCAAAGTTACTCCACCGCCCTTAGATTGTCAACACGTCCAAGAGGGTAAAAGCAAAAACCAGGACGCCTGCGGCTAAATTTACGTTAAAGGCCGCGCCGAGTCTCTCCGGCCGATGCCCCTTCAGCAGGGCTACTTCCCAAACGAAAAGCAAAAGCAGCAAGGCCAGCCCCAGGAGGTACAAAGGTCCCAGGCCCGCAAGGCGGCCGAGCAAGACCAGGAGCAGCAAAGTGGCCACGTGGCAGCCCACGCCCACCAGGAGGCTCCGCCCGACTCCCAAACGAACGGGGAGGGAATGGAGCCCCAGCCGCCGGTCAACTTCCACATCGACTGCCTGGTAGAAGATATCGAACCCGCCGACCCAAAGGGTCACCGCCGCCCACAGGATGGCAGGGGCAAGCTCCACCCGCCCGGTGACGGCGAGCCACGCTCCCACCGGTCCAAGGGCGAGGGTGCCCCCCAGGAAAAAATGACAAAGGGAGGTAAATCGCTTGGTATACGAGTAAAAGACCAGGAATACAATCGCCGCCGGCGCGAGGTAAAAGCAGACCGGCTCCAGCCGATAGGCGGCATACGCTAGGAGCAGGAAATTGGCTAACGCGAAGACAACAACCTCCGCCGGACGGACCTTGCCCTGGGGGAGGGCCCACTCCTTGGTCCGGGGATTGACCGCATCGTACCTGGCGTCGGCCAGCCGATTCCAAGCCATCGCACCTCCATGGGCCCCCACCATGGCCAAGGTAATCCAAAACAGCCTCCCCCAGCCTGGAAACCCCCGGGCGGCCAAGAAGGCGCCCGTGTAGGCAAAGGGCAGGGAGAACAAGGTGTGCTCCATCCTGATCATGGTCAACAGTATCCCCAGACGCAAGGCTGCGGCCTCCCTTCTTAAGCCCTCGTTGGAGATATGTTTCCCCTCCCCGGAATAAGAATCCTGCCGCGCAACTGCCGCCTTATCCCCATCCTAGTTTCTCCCCGCCTGTTGGGCGACGATGTAAGATTCCATCTTTCGCGGACAAATACCGGCCGCCTGGCAGGAAAATGGGTGCTTGTGTTAGAATACACAAAGTGTTACAATACACACGATGGAAATCTAGCCGAATTGCAGAAGAGCTTGGTTTTTCATCGTTCCCCGGGTGGGGCGCCCAACATCTAGTCCCCATTCCGTTATTCATGTATAATTGACTTCAAGGGGGGGGTGGAGTCGGCTCTTAGTTTGCCGGCTGCTTATGAAAGTATTAGTCCTAAACTGTGGAAGCTCGTCCGCGAAGTATAAACTCTATGATATGACCGATGAGACGGTCCTGGCCGAGGGCAGAGTTGAACGAATCGGCCTGGATGATGCTTTGATCACCCACGACGCCCGCGGCAAAGAACGATATCATACCACAACTCCGGTCCGCAGCCACCAGGTGGCTATCGCCCGGGCCATGGAGCTGCTCACGGACTCGAAATACGGGGTCCTGAAAAGCGTTCAGGAAATTGATGCCGTGGGGCACCGCATCGTCAGCGGCGGTGCATACTTCACTGAACCAGTCCTCGTTGATCAGCGCAACAAGGAACTGATCGCCGAATGCAGCGAACTTGCCCCACTACACAACCCCGGTGCGGTGGTGGGCATTGAAGCTGCCCAGGAACTGCTCCCTGACGCGTCGCAGGTGGCCGTTTTCGACACGGCTTTTCTCGCCACCATGGAGCCCCATGTTTACCTTTACGCCCTTCCCTACGAACTGTATGAGAAGTACAAGATCCGCCGCTACGGAGCCCATGGCACATCCCACAAATATGTGGCGCTGCGGGCGGCCCAGCTCCTTAACCGTCCTTTGGAAGAATTGAAGGTGATCACCTGCCACCTAGGCAACGGCGCCAGCATCACCGCCATTAAAGACGGCCGCTGCGTCGACACCAGCATGGGCATGACTCCTCTAGAGGGGCTCATCATGGGCACCCGGTGCGGGAGCATTGATCCTTCGATCCCCCTTTATATAATGGAGCGGGAAGGTCTAACGACCCAACAGTGCAATGACCTGATGAACAAGCAAAGCGGTTTGAAGGGCATGTCCGGCGTCAGCCATGATATGCGGGATATTGAGGCAGCTATGGAAGAAGGCAACGAGCGGGCCATCCAAGCATTCAAAGCTTACGTGCACAGCATCGTCAAACATATCGGCGCCTACACTGCGGTCCTCGGCGGCCTGGACTGCCTGGTCTTCACCGCTGGCGTCGGCGAGAACTCGCCTCTATTGCGCTCCCACGTCTGCAGCCAGCTGGCTGGCCTTGGCATTTACATTTCCGAAGAGCGGAATCACGACAAAGAGAAGGAAAAGGAAATCTCCACCGCCGAGTCCAGCGTCAGTGTTTGGGTCATTCCCACCAACGAAGAACTGATGATTGCCCGGGAGACCGCCGAGCTTTCCACCAGGGCAATCCGGCAGCGAAACTGAAGACCCCGCCCCGGCTCTTGGCCGGGGCTTTTTTATTCAGGCATGTACGGAATCGGCTCTTCTTCAGGATGAGCCAGGGTGAGCAGCTCCGCCAGGGGCACTATCTCGTACCCCATCTCCCGCAGCCCTTCGATAATCATTGGGAGCGCCGCCACCGTCGACTCCCTGCTGGCCCCCTCCTTGCGCAGCAAGGCGCCGCTGTCATGGAAAAGGATGATATCCCCCGGACGGACCCTGGTCAGGATGCGCTTTACAATCCGGTCGACGGTCATGAGCTCCATCCAATCCTGGGCCGAAAGGCTCCAGAGGACGATTTGATGCCCCAAAAGCTCCGACAGACGCCGGAAGCGCCCATCGTAAAGTCCCCGGGGCGGACGTATATACATTGGGTACTCGCCCGTTGCGTTCAAGACGGCAATGTTTGTCTTCAAAAGCTGGGCAGAAAGCTGGGCCGTAGCGAGGGTGGGCACATTGACATGATCGTAAGTGTGGCTTCCCAGCTCATGGCCTTCGGCGGCAATCCGCGCCGCGATCTCAGGATACTTATCCACATGCGCGCCTACCATAAAGAAGGCGGCCGGCACTCCCTTTTCCGCCAGAATGTCGAGAATTCGCGGCGTATACAGGGGGCTTGGTCCATCGTCGAAAGTCAAGGCCACGATTTTCCTGTCCGTCTTCGCCTTGCGGAAGATGTCGCCCTGATAGCCAAAACCGTAATATACGTAGAACCATGATGCCGCAACAATGAGCCCCGCGCTCAGCAGGACGGCCAGGGCCCCGCTGATGAACCGGCAGACCGGGGGAGTGAAGAAGCGGGACAGGCCGCGGGAAAAGAGCCGGCTCAGATTGAAGCCTAAACCGCATAAAAGGCCAATAATTGCCAACCGCATTAAGAGCGTCCCCAACAAGGCGCCTCCCTTCTCAAGAGCGCCAATCGGCCTTGATTATGCTATACTTGGACTGGGAAAGGAGCTGAACTATGAGACTGGCCAGCTTGCTAAAAGAATATGCTGCGGAAATCGGGATTGACCATCTGGGCATCAGCCGCGCAGCTAATTTGGAGGCCATCGCCCCCTTCCTGGAAGAGCGAAGGCAGGAGCTTCCCCCCTTCCTGCCCCCCAGGTGGGGACAAAGCCCAACTCAACTGCTCCCCGATGCCCGGTCCGTAGTTGCCATCGCCATACCCTACCTCAGGTCGGCCCCCGCTCCTCCGGATAATCTCCACGGGGTCCTGGCCCGCTATGCCTGGATCGAGGATTATCACCTGCTTCTCCAAGAGAAGCTCGGGCAGCTGGCCAACTTCCTCCGTAAAGAGAGGGGCGGCAACTTCATCATATCCGCGGACACGGGGCCAATCATCGACCGTTTTGCCGCCTACAGCGCAGGCCTGGGCTGGTACGGCCTAAACCACAGCCTGTTCGTTCCCGGCCGCGGTTCATGGATTGTCCTGGGTGAAATCCTGACGGATATCGAACTTGAGCCCGATCCGCCGCTAAACTCCCGGTGCCTGGAGTGCCGCCGCTGCCTCAAGGCCTGTCCCACCGGGGCCCTCACTTTATCGGGGCTGGATTATGGCCGCTGCATCTCCTATCTAACCCAAATGAAGGGGATGGTCCCCCGGGAGCTGCGCCCTTGGATGGGCAGGGCCCTTGGGGGATGCGACCGCTGCCAAGAAGTCTGTCCCCATAATCAAGGGGTTCCGACGGTAGAGGGAGAAATCTTGCCCGGCGCTCCCTATCCGGTCCTGGCCGAGGTCCTGGCCATGGACAAGAAGGAATGGACGGCGGGCCTGGGGAGAAGCGCCGTCGGCTGGCGGGGCCTGACGATCTTCCAACGGAACGCCGTCATTGCCCTGGGGAACAGCAAAGACCCCGAGGCCATCGCCCCCTTGGCCGATGCCCTCCACAATCCCCGGCCCGCAGTGCGCGCCCATGCGGTGTGGGCCTTGGGACAGATGCCTTATCCCGCGGCTCGCCGCCTCCTAAGCTCCCTGCATCCTCAAGATCCCCTGACAGCTGAGGAGCTGGCCGCCCTTCGGGCCTAACTCCTGGGCATCTCCCCAACGACAATCTTCACCAGCCGCTCCCGGCCTTCCCGCAGGACGATGAAGAAGAGGGTGTCACCCGGCTTCAAGCCCTTGATGGCCTCCCTAAACTGTTCAGCATCCTCGATGGGCTTGCGATTGACCTCGATCACCACATCACCGACGCGCAGACCCGCCTTCGAGGCCGCGCTGTCTGGATAGACATCGACAATGGCAATGCCCTTCGTGCTCGCCGGCAGCCCGAAATACTCCCTCACTGCATCATCGACGGGCAAGTAGCCAATCCCAATCCAGGGCCGGACCACCTTGCCCTTCTGAATCAGATCGTCCACTACTTCCTTGGCCACGTTGATCGGAATGGCAAAGCCGATTCCCTGGGCGGCGGCCCGCACGGCCGTGTTGATCCCGATGACCTCGCCCTTGAGGTTGAGCAAAGGTCCACCGCTGTTGCCCGGGTTGATGGCCGCATCGGTCTGCATCAGGTTCTCGTAAACCTTCATCTGGCCCCGCTCCGTATCCTGGATCGCGATCCGGCGGCCCGTAGCGCTGAGGACCCCAACGGTGACTGTATGATCGTACTCATAGGGGTTGCCGATGGCCACCACCCACTCGCCAACCCGGACCTCATCGGAATTGCCGAGCTCCGCTACGGGGAGATCCCCCTCAGCATTGATCTTCAAAACAGCCAGATCTAGATCGTAATCATAGCCAACAAGCTCCGCCTCATAAGGCTCCTCATGACCCAACACGCTGACGTAGATCTTCTCCAGCCGCTCGGGGGGATCGAAGATATGCTGGTTGGTCAAGATGTAACCATCTTCACTGATGATGAAGCCTGTGCCAGCGCTCTCCCTGGGTCCCGGCTGAGGGAACGGGAAGAACCACATCGGATCCATGAAGGGACTGCGCCGCTGGGCGACGGCCTGAAACTCAGCCTTGATGAACACCACCGCGGGCCCTACCTTGTCGACCACATCCGCTACCGCATAAGGCTGGGCAAAAACCGTCTCCCAATCCCGGGCAAGCCCTAGATCGGCGACAGGCACCAAAACAAACAACATAATCAATGCCAAGACTAAGGAGAAAGATGAGCCTAATCTGCTTTTCTTCATTCCAGATCGGCGCGAGACCCCAACAAAAGGGCCAAGAGCGCCATCCCTCCTCTCAGCGATTAATCACCAAAGACCCTGTTGCCTACCGGCCGCAGACTAATGGCGATATACGCAGCGCGTACCTCCTTCCGCCCTGGACAAGCCATTGCCTATTTCTATTATACAAGGTTTATGAAATGACCAGTAGCTGTTTTTTTCGCGGAAGATGAGCCCACAATTGCCAAGGAGGCCGATAACTGGCCTCCTTAGGGTGGGCTTTCCGGCTCTGAGTCCGGTTTCATTCACTCGTTTGCGACCGGCCTTCAAGCATATTTCGGCTGTCCCTGGGAACCGCTGCTCTCCAAGAGATCCAGGATGGAATCGTTCAAAATCTGGATGTAGGTCCCCTTCATCCCCAAGGAGCGGGTGTGGATGACGTTGGCCGATTCCAGCTTGCGCAAGGCGGAGGCGAAAATCGACCTGGTGATGCCTGCCCGGTCGGCTATCCGACTGGCCACGACGATGCCTTCCCGGCCGGGAAGCTCTTCCAAAATGGCGTTGACGGCAATCAATTCGGTGTACGACAGGTTCTCCATGGCCAGTTCCGCCATGAAGCGCTCCCGCGACTGCTGGAGCTCCCGCCGCCGCCGTTCGTTGAGCATGGTCATGCCCAGGACCACTGCCGCCATCTCCGCCAAGATCAACTGACCCTCGTTGAGGCCCCCCTCCCCGGCCATCACGGCCAAGGTGCCAAGGCGCTCTTCACCCAGCCACAGGGGGACGTACACTCCCTCCTTCGGTACGTACGGGCAGACCTGCTTCTCGTTGGTAAATGGGCATGTCCCATCTGTATTGTCAAAACTCTCCGTCTCGCTGGCCACCAGCACCTGGGCAGCCATCCGGGCGGACAGTCGTCCCTCTTCCATCAAAGGACATTGCTCCCCATCGGGGATTGCAGCCTCAATGATTTCGCCCTTGTTTCCAAAAACATACACGGTGACATCGCCCAACAGGTCAGCCATGGCCCTGGTAAGGCTCTTCATGCCGCCTCCCTGAGCAGTCTCCCGAGCAGTCACCTTTGCCAACTCGCGGGTTTTCTCAAGCAGTCTCTCCAACAGTTCATTCCCCCTTCAAGTGTGCCCTATGCAATATCTCTATTATTTCGTGAACATTATACACTAAATATATGACGAAAGTATGAAGGGTTTATGAAAAACCTATGAAAGCAACGAAACTTCGACACTATCTCACGACCTCGACTTCTTGGCGGAGGGGCAAGGCAATTATGAAGACTGCACCGCCATCAGGAGGACATTCAACATCGACAACGCCCCCGTGCTTTTCTACCAGCTGCTTGACGATCACCAGCCCCAGCCCCGTCCCCCCGGGCCCTGACCGCCGGGATTTGTCTCCTTTGTAGAACCGCTCCCAAATTAACGGCAATTCCTCAGGATCGATGCCAGGCCCCGTATCCTTAACTCTGATTACCGCCCTGCCGTCTTCCACAGCGGCCCCGACCAGGATCTCGCCCCCTTGGGGAGTGAAGCGGACGGCATTGTCGATCAGGTTGAGCATTACCTGGGCCATCCGGTCCCGGTCCACAAAAAGGGGTGGAAAGTCTGGTTCAATATCCAGGCTTACTTTCAGCCCCTTGTCATCAATGGCAGGCAGCAGCCGATCGAAGATCTCCTGCACTAAGGGACCAAGATCCACCTCTTCCCGAGAGAGTTCGATGCTGCCCCCTTCAATTCGAGAAAGATCCAACAAGCTGTTGGACAACCTGATGAGGCGGAGACACTCAGCCAGCATAATCCGCAAGTACTTCCGCACCGAAGCGGGGTCCGTCACCACCCCATCAAGGATTGCCTGAAGGAACCCCCTGATGGAAGTCAAGGGCGTCCGCAGCTCATGGGAAACGTTGGCTACAAACTGACGCCTCATCTCCTCCAGCTCCCGGCGGCTGCTGATATCATTCAGCAGGGCAACGCATCCCCATTTTTCTCCGCCGGGACCGGTGATGGGCGAGATTCGCACCAGATAAGCTTTGCTCCCCCGCTCCATCTCCAGTTCGCATCTTCGGCCCGTGGCTAGGGTCTCCCGGAAGCTCTCCACCAGCAGGGGATCCGGGATGACCTCCCGCAAGTCCTCGCCAATGGCTGATGCTTCAGTCCGGCCGCAAAACTCCACGGCCTTTGGATTCATGAGCATGACCCGGCCTTCGGCATCACAGGCAATCACCCCGTCGGTCATACTCACCAAGATGGACTCGGTCTTGCTTTTCTCCTGGGTCAAGGCATAGATGCTGCGGCCCAGCTCCTCGGCCAAATGGTTGAAGGCCCTGGCCAACTGCCCTACCTCATCCTTGGAGATTTCCTGTACCCGCTTGTCGAAATTGCCCCGGGACATCTCCAGGGAGATGGCGGTCATCTCCTGCAGAGGCCTGGCGAGCTTGCGGGACAGGAAGAACCCTGCCCCGATGGATAGGAGCACCGCCCACATCAACGTCCGGTAAAACAAGGGTCTGACGGCCCGCAAGGTCCTCGCGATGCCCCGCACGGGATAATGGAGCAGGACGCCGCCGCCTACCCCACGGGCCGTCCTGATGGGCACGGCTACGGTAATGACCTCCGCCGCGAGGGGGCCTTCGCCCCTCCGATAGACAACGGTCCGGCCAGCCGCCAGCTCCCTTTGCAAAGAACCCTCTATCCGCGCCCCGCGCCAGTCGGCGTAGCGCTCCGAGGTTTCCCGCACTATCCCTAAGCTGTCCACCAGCCAGATGCCAACCCCAATGCAGTCTTCAAAGGAATCCATCATGTATTCCACGTCGACTGCCCCATCCTGCTCCAGGGGAATTGCCAGGCGGCTGGCCAATTGTTCAGCCTGCTGGGTAAGTTCTTCTCCCAGCACCATCCTGTAGTAATTTGTGAAAAAGCGGGAAAGACTGAACCCTACACTGACAGCCGTCAGCAGGATGATGATCAAGTAGCTGCTCAGGAGTCTCCCGAAGAGGCTTCGCATCTGACCACCTCAAACTTATAGCCTACTCCCCAAACGGTCTGGACATAGCGGTAGGGATGGGACTCCGGTTCAATTTTCTGGCGGAGGCGCTTCACATGGACATCGATGGTCCGCTCATCGCCGAAAAAGTCATATCCCCAAATCTGCTCCAGGAGCTGGGCCCGGGAAAAGGCCCGACCTTGGTTGCTGGCCATTAGCCAGAGCAGGTCGAATTCCTTGGGGGTCAAAGTAACCCCTTTGCCGTTCAAACGGACCTTGTGCTCCAGGGAGTCGATTTCTAGGCCCGGGAACCACATCGCTTTGGCCGGCTCCGGTTCTTCCGGGCCGACTCGCCGCAGGACGGCCTTGATCCTGGCCACCAGCTCCCGCGGGTTGAATGGTTTGGTCAGATAATCGTCAGCCCCGAGCTCCAGACCCAAGATTTTGTCAACATCCTCGCCCCGGGCGGTGAGCATGATGATGGGCGTCGACATGGCCTTGCGCACCCGTCGGCAAACCTCCCAGCCGTCCACCTCCGGCAGCATCAAGTCCAGCACAATCAAGTCGGGCGTCCGCCTGAAGATCATGTCGAGGGCTTCCTTCCCATCATGGGCCAAGTAGACTCGGTAGCCCTCTTTCTCCAAATACAACTGCACAAGCTCGCAGACATTGGGCTCATCGTCCACAACCAAGATGCGTTTCAATGCGCGCTACCCCCCAACGGAGCCCTTGCCATCAAGCACATTCTATCAGGGAATGATGACAAATCTATGAAGCCGGAATGCACGAAAAAGGGCCCTGCCTTGCGGGGGCTCCCATCGTCATCCCACGGATATTATAGCATCGGGTCAAGGATCCCTGCAAATCGCCTCCCAAGGGCTATTGCGCTTCTCGGCACAACATAGACACCGCCATCCGCCAATGGTACAATATGAGTCACCCCAAACAACCCGAGAAGAGAGGGAGCGATATGTGGAAGAAGTTGCTGGCCTTGACAACATGTGTACTGCTTCTGGCAGGAGCAGCATGCGCCCAGCCGAAGGATCTGCCTGTCGGACCGGAGGTCGGGCAGCGAGCGCCTGATTTTGAGCTTCCCGATCTAGACGGCAATCGGCACCGCCTGAGCGATCTGCGAGGAAAGCGGGTTTTCCTCAACTTCTGGGCCACCTGGTGCCCCCCGTGTCGGGCCGAGATGCCCGCAATCCAGGAATTCGTCAACGCCCACGGCGAAGAAGTGGTAGTTGTCGGCATCAACGCCCAGGAGAGCCCCAGCACCATTGCCAAGTTCCTCGAGGAAGGCGGCTACGAGTGGCTGCAGCTCCGGGATGAAAAGGGCAAGGTCTTCGCCGATTACCTGGTCCGCTTTATTCCCACCAGTCTTTACATCGACGAGCTGGGAGTTATCCGCAACAAGTACATCGGCCCCATGGATCTGCAGACCCTATTGAAATTCACCGGGATCGACTCCTAGGAGGTCTGCCCATGCCCCAGGTATCCTTGTTCATCGCCTTCACCGCGGGCCTGTTGTCCCTGTTGTCGCCGTGCGTCCTGGCCCTCCTGCCGGTCTACGTGACTTATCTGGCGGGCCTGTCCGTCGGCGAAGGCAAGGAAGCCGACCGGACTTCGGTGGTGCTCAATGCTTTTCTCTTTGTCAGCGGTTTTTCGCTGATCTTCATCCTCTTGGGAGCCTCGGCCAGCATGCTGGGGCAGCTGCTCCTCCGGCATCAGCAGCTGCTTCGGAGGGGAGCTGGGCTGGTGGTGATCCTCCTTGGATTGCATACGGCAGGCTGGCTCTCCCTACCCTTCCTGGGTCAAGAGCGGCGCCTGCCTATTTCCCCACCCCGGGGCGGCATCAATTCCTTCCTAATCGGCATGGCCTTCGCTGCGGGATGGTCCCCCTGCGTCGGGCCAATTCTGGCAGCCATTCTTCTCTACGCAGGCACTGCCCAGACCCTTGGTCAGGGGATCGCCTTGTTGGCCGCCTACTCCTTAGGAATGGGGATCCCCTTCATGCTGATTGCCCTTTCCTTGCAGTATTGGCAAAAGCACCTGCGCAGGCTCCTCAGCAAAGGACGCACGATTACCATCATCAACGGCCTTTTCCTCATGATCATCGGCATCATGTTGTACACCAACGCCTTCAGCCGTCTGGCGGTGCTGTTTTTCTAATCGATGACGAAGATGACCCGCCCTTCGCCGAGGAAATCATAGACCTGGGTCCAGCGCTCTATCTGATCGGCCCCTTCGTTGCTGATGATGACGCTGGACCTGGTGGGACCAACAACCTCCAAGGCGGGCAGGATCAGCCCCAAGGTGTAGGGGAATTCGGGGCTGACGGACAAGAGAGGATGGATGACTGCTTCATCGAGGCTCCTGGTGTAGCCCGCTATGCCCCGCTCGAGCAAGGCATCGGCGCTGACGCGGGCGGTCCCGTAGACTTCCCGCCCATCCCGGGCGTAGATCCGGGGCGACATGCCCCGCTGCATCCGCAGTCCCCGGGCATCGATGATGAGGCCGGTGTAGACGCGGCCATGCTCATCCCAAAGGGCCTGCAGGCGTCTGGCGATGGCCTCGGCTTCCGACTCGACGCGCCTTAGTTCAATTGCATCCCAAAACATCCCTCCGGCGAAGGCGCCCCCAGCAAGGAGCTTAACCTCCTTCGCCTCCGCTCCGGGAAAGATGTGCTCCAGCAGCACCCACCCATCGGCAGGACTTATCTGACGGGAGGCGCCGCGATAGGCGGGCGTGCCATCCTCCCCGATAATTTCCAGGCCGAGATAGGCCCTTGCCGGCTCTTCCACCCGAACATAGCCCGTTAGCCGGTAGCGAGCTGCAGGATCGAGCTCCGTTATCTCCTGGATCCAGAAAGCTTCCCCCTGCTCGCCGCGCCAAAGCCGCCCGCAGCTGGGCCCGTCCCAGCCGCCCCCGCGGAATTGGCCTGCTTCATCGGCTCCCATTGCCTGCCAGGGCGAGTTCCCGGCAGAAAAGGAGCTGTCGGCAACTAGATTAAGCTCCCCAGCCTGGGCCCACCCGGCGAGCAGCAGGAAACACAGCACTAGACTAGCAATCCGCACCATTTACCCCTCATTCAAAGGAGGGAGGGGATTCCCCCTCCCTGTTGATTAATAGTTGTCACAGGCAACTTCGTAGTAGCTTTGCGGATGGGCGCAGGCCGGACACACCTTAGGCGCCTCCAGCCCTTCGTGGACATAGCCGCAGTTGCGGCAGCGCCACCTGACGGCAGTATCCTTCTTGAATACCTTGCCGGTCTCCAGGTTTTTCAGCAGGGCCCGGAAGCGTTTCTCGTGCTCCTCTTCCACTTCCGCGATTTCCTGGAAGAGATTGGCTATCTCCTCGAAGCCCTCTTCCCGAGCAACCTGTTCAAACTCCTTGTACATGTTGCTCCACTCTTCGTGCTCGCCGGCAGCCGCGGCCGCCAGGTTGGCCGCCGTATCGCCAAGCCCGCCCAGCTGCTTGAAAAACATCTTGGCATGTTCCCGCTCATTTTCCGCCGTCTCCAAGAAAAGCCCGGCTATCTGCTCGTAGCCTTCTTTCTTGGCGACGCTGGCAAAATAAGTGTACTTGTTGCGGACCTGAGACTCCCCGGCAAACGCAGCCCACAGATTAGCTTCCGTCCTTGTGCCTTTCAGCTCCTTCATCCCTGATCCTCCTTCAGCTAGAGTTGCGTTGCTCCCCTATTTCCACAGAGGAGGGAGGACTTCCTCCTTGGCCCTGGCACAGCAGCCGCACCGCCTCCCGGGCCCGCCGCCGCTGGTCAGCAGTCAGATCCCCAACGGCATCGACCCCGGGGAAGTAGATCCCTCCCCTGTACTCCAAGCCTAAACAGATGCACCAAATCTTGAAGATCTCCTCCGCGTTGCGGAAGAAATCGGGCCGCTTCCGCATGCCGGCAACAACCAGCAAGACCGCCTTGCCGCCCCGGGGACGCGGCAGAAGATGCCGGCCGGCCCAGGCAAACTGCGCGCGGTCAATGAACACTTTGGCCTGCGCGGCAAGGCTGCCGAAATAGATGGGTGACGAAAAGATGATCCCGTCAAAGTCGTAAAGGCGATCATAAATGGCGCTGATTTCATCTTTGAAGACGCATCCTGGCTCTCGCTCGCAGCGGCCGCAGGAAAGGCAAGGATTGAGCGTAAGCTTCCGCAGGTTTATTTTCTCCCCAGCAATGGACGGCACCGACAGCGCTTCATCAAGGAGCGCCTCGCTGTTCCCCTTGCGGGGGCTCGCCCCTATCCCCAGCACCCTCATTGTTCTTTCACCCCTTCCGGCAGCTCAACGCCAAAACTGGTCCCCCGTCCTAATTCACTCTCCACCCATATCCTGCCCCCGTGGGCTTCCACATACGCCTTGGCTATCGCTAGCCCCAGCCCCACTCCCCCTGGATCCTGGGCTCGAGCCCGGTAGTACCTGTCGAAGACCCGCGGAATCTCCTCCGGCCTAATGCCCGGTCCGGTGTCCCTCACCATCAATAGGATTCCCCCGTTTTTCCGATGGGCCTTAAGCTCCACCCGGCCCCCGGCCGGCGTATGGCCCAGGGCATTAGTCAACAAATTGAGCAGAACTTGCCGCAGGCGGTCTTTATCCGCCCATAGGGAAGGCAGGTCTTCCTCGATGTCCACCTGCAACACGACTCCTTTAGCATTTGCCTCCGCAGTGAATACTATTGACAAGCCTTCCACCAATTCCGCCGCATCGACCGGCTCTCTATTCAGCTTCAACTCGCCCGCCTCGGCAACCGCGAGGGACTGCAAATCCGATACGAGGCGGGATAAGCGCACCGCCTCATCATGGAGGGAGATAATCAGCTCCGGGGTGGCCTCCTGCAGGTGCCACTGCAAGGATTCCAGGTTGCCCCGCAAAATGGAGATGGGCGTTCGCAGTTCATGGGCCAAGTCGGCGATCATGTTCCGGCGCAGCTTTTCCGTCTCCTCGAGCTTGGCCGCCATCGCGTTGAAGGCCCGAGCTAGCTCCCCGATCTCGTCCTCCGATTCCACGGGGACCCGGTAGGCAAGATCCCGGCCCGCCAAACGACGGGTCGCCTGCGCTAAGGTCACCAGCGGGCCTACGAGGCGTTTGGAAAGAATCAGTCCGACTAGTGCCGCAACCAGAATCACCCCTGCCCCCACCGTCCAAGCAGAGCGGCGCAGGGAGGACAGGAATTCTTCTTCAATCTTCCCGAGAGCCGTTCCCGCACCAGTCAGGAGGAATACGGTGCCCCGCCGGCGGCCGTCGACGATGACATCGGCGCCTTGCATCAGCTGCGCTTTCGGCATGCTCTCTCCTAAGGATCGGCCGGTGGAGTCGACGATGACAACGCCCCTTTCATCAGCCAGGACGAGACGCTCCCGAACCATCCGCCTTGCGGGCCCCATCCTTCCCATGGGACCGGACCAGCGAAGCAGAAGCTCCTCGACGTCCTGCCAGCTGCCAACCCGTGCGTAGTAGCCAGCCAGGATCTCTGCCAGCTGCTCGGAGCGACCGTAGCGATTGCGGTCCAAATAGCGGGTGAAGAAAGTCCTGGTCAAGGCCATGCTGCTCAGCATAGCGGCAATGGTTGCCAGCAGGGCGATGAAAATGAGGGCGCCTACTACCTTCCATTGGATGCTATCTTTCCAGCGAATCATCGGCATCCCCTCTGGCCGGGAGCATCTTGTAGCCCACCCCGTAAACGGTATCGATGTATTTTGGCTGGGCCGAGTCATCCCCCAGCTTCTTCCGCAAGTTGCTGATATGGGTGTCGATGGACCGTTCATAACCCTGGTAGACCTCACCCAAGGCTGCATCCACCAGCTGCAGGCGGCTGTAGACCCGCCCGGCACTGGCAGCCAGAATCGACAGGATCTTAAACTCCGTTGGGGTCAGCTGCACTTTGGCACCCGCCTTGCGGACCTCGTGCCGCTCGAGGTCGATGACCAGGTCTCCAATCTTGATCCTATCTTCCCTCCATGCGGAGGAGCTGCGGCGCAGGACTGCTCTGATCCGGGCGGAAAGCTCCCGCAAGCTGAAGGGCTTGGTGATGTAATCATCCGCGCCAAGCTCAAGGCCCAACAGCTTGTCCACCTCGTCAGCTTTGGCCGTCAGCATGATCAACGGCACCTTCGACTCAGCCCTGATCCTGCGGCAAACGTCCAAACCGCTCATACCCGGAAGCATCCAGTCCAGAATGACCACATCGGGGGCAACCTCAGTCATCAGCTTCAGGGCCTCTTCCCCCGTGCCGCAACCGTAGACCTCCCACCCTTCACCTTCGAGGAACTGGGCAATCATTGCCAGCATTTTCGGTTCATCCTCAACGACAAGGACGCGTCGGGAGGGCGCCCGCTGCATATCCACGATCCCCCTTTATGATCCTCTAAGGAGAGGATTCCTCATTCCAGCCCCCGTTCCTCCCGGGGGCTGGACAAGGGAAAACCCGGTGCGCTGCACCGGGTTTGGCCCCTACCACCTGCCGCACCATCTGCACCGGAGTCCAGGCCCCCGGAACATAGGCCGACCCGCTCCTCTATCCTGCAGGCGAAGATCCAACCGTTCCTCTATCAGTTCCAGCATGTACACGGCCTTGGCTTCACTAATCCGTCCGGCGGCCAGCTGCTCCTCGATGAAGGCCCGCGGCCTCTCCAAGAGCTTTGCCTTCAGGTCAGCCAGAGTCCATCCCTGATCCTCTGCCAGCTCAGGGATGGACTTGCCTTCCCGGCGGGCGTCGATGTATTCCTCGATGGTCAAACCCAGGGCCTCCGGGATGTCGCGGAAAACCCCCATTCCCGTGGGGCCGCTGAAGGGGCCAGGACCGCGCCTTGCCATTCCACCGCGGAAAGGCGCCATCCTCCGGCCAGGGGAGTTTGCGCCCCGCCGCGGGCCGCCGAAGAAAGGAGCTGCTCCTCCATCCTGCAGGCAAAGGTCCAACCGTTCTTCCATCACTTCCAGGGTGTAAGCGGCCCTAGCCTCGCTAATCCGCCCGGCGGCTGCCTCCCCTGCGAGGAAGGCCCGCTGCTTTTCTAAGAGCTTTTCCTTCAAGTCATCCAGGGTCAATCCTTGAGCCTTTGCCAACTCGGCGATGGACTTGCCTTCCCGGCGGGCATTGATGTATTCGTCGATGGTCAGACCCAGCGCTTCCGGGACATCGAGGCAGACCGCCATCCCCATGCCGCCGCCGAGGCGGCCCGGCCCGCGCCTGGCCAGTCCACTGCCGGCAACTGCCAGCAGAGCGATGAGAACCACACCTGTGATCGACATCAGTCTCTTCTTCATATGTCGACCCCCTTGTCTTAATTTGCCGCTGACGGCAACTTCATCATAACACCCGTTCCTCAAGATAGTTTCAAGGGATTGTCAAGAACTTGTCAAGAAGGAGGCCCAGTTCCTGGCGGCAGGTTTTTCCTCCCCGGATAAAGAATTACTAGCTTCGTACCGTTTGTTACATTCTATAGGCTGAGCCCCATGTCGATTATCAACTATGAGGAGGTTGCGTCCATGAGCAAATATCTCTTGAAAGGGCAGCCCCCGGGCCCCGGCTGCCATGTCCTAGTCAATGAAGACAACTCCCCCTTGAAGCTCCTTAGACTGAGCCGCATCCTGCTCACCCCCGAGCTAAGCGTGTACGAAGGCTCCACGGAAGACCGGGAAGCAGCTTTGCATATCTTAGGAGGAAAAGCCGCCGTCCGGGTGTCCACCAAGACCGGCCTTAACCTGGACTATCCAAACATCGGAGGTCGCAGGGACGTTTTCCAGGGAGCTCCAACCACCGTCTACATCCCGAGGGAGAGCACCTTCACCATCAGCCGGCGCTCGCCGCGGCTGGATGTTCTGCTGGTTTCCGCCCCAGCCCGGGTTGACACCGCCCCCGCCCTCATTCGGCCGGAGGAGGCCCCGATGAATGTGGCGGGAGCCAATAATTGGCGAAGACGGGTCTACAACTGCATTGGCGAGAACGTCCAGGCCGACCGTCTGCTAGTTGGCGAGACCTTTGGCGCTCCAGGCGCCTGGTCCAGCTATCCTCCCCACAAACATGACTCCGACAAGCCGCCCTACGAGATGCCGGCGGAAGAAGTATACTTTTTCCAGATCAACCCGCCCCAGGGGTTCGCCGTCATGCGCGTTTACACCGACAAAGACGATCCGGAGCCCTTCGATGAAGTCTTCCTCATCGAGAACAATGACATCGGGCTCATCCCCCGGGGCTATCATCCAGTCAGCGCAGCCGGAGGCTACGAAGTCTACTACTTCTGGGCCATTGCCGGCGACCAGCGGCTATACGGAGCCTGGTCGGAAGATCCCCAGCATGCCTGGGTCAAGCACTGTGAGAGACTGTTAGACTAATTAAGGAGGTGGATGGCGCTTCAAGTTGCCTTGGGGCGCAGCAGCCATGAGACTGCAGGGTCAAGCAGCCATTGTGACTGGAGCCACATCAGGCATCGGCAAGGCTATTGCACTGCTTTTTGCCCAGGAGGGAGCCCGGGTAGTAGTCGTCGGCCGCAACCAAGAGCGAGGGCGCGAGACTGTGTCGGAGATCGAGGCAAAGGGCGGAGAGGCGATCTTCCTCCCGACCGAACTCACTGACGAGGAGCAGGTCGAGAAGATGGTCGCGGACGCCCTCGACCGCTTTGGCCAAATCGATATTCTCGTCAACAACGCGGGAGTCGTGTTCAACGGGACCATTCCCGAGACGGATTTGGCCAATTGGAACAATGTCCTCCATGTCAATGTCACCTCCGCCTACCTGGTCAGTCGTTTCGTTCTTCCCCACATGCTGGCGAGGAAATCGGGAGTAATCATCAATATCTCCTCGGAGGCGGGCCTCAAGGGGCTGCGCAGCCGAGCCGCCTACTGCACCGCCAAGGCAGCTTTGATCGGTTTGACCAAGGCCATGGCAGCCGATCATTCCCCCGACGGCATCCGGGTCAATGTGATCTGCCCGGGCACCGTCGAGACTCCAATGGTAGCTAAAGTCATCGCTTCCCATCCCAGGCCGGAGGAGATCCGCAAGGAATTCATCAGTCGCCGGATGACTCCCTTCCTGGGCACACCCGAGGAAATCGCCCACGCTGCACTCTACCTTGCTTCTCCCGAAGCCCGCTACGTAACCGGCGCCGTCTTGGCCGTCGATGGCGGATCATCGGCGAAGTAATGCTGCGGGCCGCAACCCGGCCCGCTTCACTTTAACAGGTATTCCAGCCCCTGGCGTCCAAGTAAGACAAGAAGGCATCACTATTTGCCAACGGCAAGGGAGGTTAGCATGTCTATTCCCCAGAGCGCGCTTTGCAGTCTTCGGCCGCCTTTGAAGTGGGCCGGCGGCAAGCGATGGCTTGTTCCGCACCTTCGCCCCCTCTGGAAGCCATATCAAGATCGCCGCTTAGTTGAACCCTTCTGCGGCGGCCTGGCCGTGACTTTGGGCCTTCGCCCCGGCCGCGCCCTGTTGAACGACATCAACGTCCACTTGATCAACTTTTTCCGCTGGCTCCAGAGGGGCCTTCACATTTCTCTGACCATGGAAAACGATGAGGAGCTCTATTACGCCCACCGGGATCAGTTCAATATGCTTGTAGCCGAAGGCCGGATCGATTCACAGGAATCGGCGGAGCTTTTTTACTATCTCAACCGCACAGGGTACAATGGCCTTTGCCGTTTCAACCAACAAGGATTCTTCAACGTTCCCTTCGGCAAGTACAAGAAGATCAACTACACCAGGGACTTCTCCCCTTACCGCAAGGTTTTCGCCAACTGGGATTTTACATGCGGCGACTTTGGGGAGCTGCGATTGGAGCCTTCGGACTTCGTTTACGCGGATCCCCCTTATGATGTAGAGTTCACCCAATACGCCAGCGCCGGGTTCACATGGCAGGATCAGGTCCGCCTCGCCCAGTGGCTGGCAAGTCATCCGGGACCGGTGGTGCTGTCCAACCAGGCAACCCCCCGCATCATCGAACTGTACAGGGACTACGGCTTCAGACTGCGGTTCCTCCGGGGGCCAAGGATGATCAGCTGCAGCGGCGATCGAACGCCCGCCCTGGAGGTCTTGGCTTTCCGCAACTTGTCCCAGCCCATGTGAAAAGACAGGCTTCCTGCCAGCCTGCCCGGGCAGGAATACGGGCCATCTTGGTAGAAAACTACGTATTGATTTCAGTTTCCAGATGTATTATTATGTAAACCCAAGTTTTGCAGGTGGAGAGAGAAAAAACAGCCTGAACCCTCGATGTAGAGCGGGTTTCGGGCTGTCTTGCTATGTCACGAATATGTAGAGGAAAATTCTACTTCTTGGCTTGGGCTAGGATTTTTTTGATGTCCTGAAGGCGAAGCCTTTTCTTAGTGAAGTCGATGCCCAGCGCTTGGCCAATAGCATCGGAAATCTCGCTCCTGTAATCAAACAAGTAGATGTTCTCCTGCTCATGGCTGCAGGAAATCCGGGCTAGGCACTCCACGATTCTCTCAGCTGAGTATGCCCACCCCAACCTCTTTTCCAGGATGCGCAGGATGGTGAGGGCCAGGAAACAAGTGAGAAAATGGGCGTTAATGTGGTCTTCTAGAGACACGTAGACAGGCCTGGTCTCCAAGACGCCTTTAGTTATGCGAAAAGTCGCCTCGATCTGCCAAAGCCCCCGGTAGGTCTCAATGACTTCCCAATCGCTCATGTCCAGTTCACTGGTGACGAGGGCGTAGTAGCCATCATACTTTTGGTCTTCAGCAATTCTGTCTAGGTCAAGTCTAGGCTCGCCTGTGAAGCTGACAATCTCTCCTGTCTTCTCGTCGTACTTGACATTCTTGATGTACTTGGCGGCACCATGGGAGGTGGCTCTAACATACTTCTCCGGATTTGCTACTAAATCGCAGGCCTTGCTCAGGAGCTCCTCCCGTTCCGCCCGGGCCTTTGCGGCGTACTTTCTCCCCCAGAAGACGACCTGCTTTTCATAGACGGTCTTCTTAGTTTTCTTGCCACTTCTTGTGGTTACGTTGATCTCCCGGGCAATCACCCGACTTTTCATCTTGAAATCACAGTCTTCGGTGGCCGGATTTCCATTCCTGTCCACATAACCCTCTTCCGACAAGACGTATTCCTTGAATTCTGCTGAAGCGCCCCTGACCGAAAAACTGAACACGTAGCCATTGAAATTCCTGCCTTCACCGCCAAGCAGGTAGTAGATGTTGTCCCCAGTGATAACCCCCTTGTCGGCGACAACAATAATTCTCCCGGTGCCGTAGTTTTTCCGGATCTCTCCAATGACCGGTCTGAAGGTCGCATTGTCTAGTGTATTGCCGGGGAACAAGTCGTAGTGGAGGGGAATGCCGTCGGCATCCATGGCCAGCCCCATCTGCACAATGGGATCTCGCCTTCCCTCCTTGCTAATGCCGTACCTACGAAGCTCGTCGGGGGAGTCAATCTCAAAGTAGAAGTTGGTAACGTCATAAAAGATGATCGTGGTATTGCGGCCTTCCATTTCTGTAATCTGGGCGTTTACATGCCGCTGGACTTCCTTGGCAATCGCCGCCAAGTGGGAAAGGGCCCTGTAGACATCCGCGAGGGTGAAGTCGAATCGCTCGAAGTAGCGATCCTTTTCCTCAAAGGCTTTCTTTTTCGATCCGGGGGACAGCAGCCTAGATACAATCAGCAGAAGCATAATGGCATTGGTGTTGTACCTGAATTTCTCATGCCTTGCCTTGTTCCTAAAGAACGTGTCGAGACCTAGTTCATGGTAGATCTTGACGATAGCCGCATACCCGAAGTTTTTCCTGTCATCGCTGCGGGGGGCCAGCTCTTCGTCCATGTCAAGCATCAAGGTTAGCTTGTTCTGTTTCCGCTCCTCCTCGGTCATCCTCCTGGCAACCTCTTTGAAGTGGGCTATGGGGTCATCGTACTCTTTCTGCAGCTCGTCCAGGTAGCCAAGGGACACAACAGTCTTAGCTCTCGGCTTGCCGTCCTTATCGCGAAATGCCTTTTCAATTGACAGGTAAACCCTTCCGTCCTTACGTCTAGACTGTTTTAAATTCATTAGAGCACCCCCGCAACCGTAATCTCTCTCCATTATACCATATAATCCTAGACATTACTATACATATTTGGGCATAAAAACAAAATAAACAAAGCCCCGCAACTGGCTTGTTGCAGGGGTTTACGAGGCCGGGGGCTGTGGGGGTGCTGTAAAACTAACGAGGCTTCCTGCCAGCCTGCCCGGGCAGGAATACGGGCCATCTTGGTAGAAAACTACGTATTGATTTCAGTTTCCAGATGTATTATTATGTAAATACACTCAGACTAGCAGAGTTTAGGAAGAGATAAGTCGAGCATGAGCTGAGAGGAGCCTGCCTAATGGCCGTCATTAAGCCTTTCCGTGCTGTTCGTTACAACCCAGCGTTCATTGACGATTACCGGGTGGTGGCTACTCCACCGTACGATCTCATCGATCCCTGCAATCGGCAAAAATACCATGAAGCATCGCCGTACAACTCCATCCGTTTGATCCTGGGGCTGGATCGGAACGGGGATCATGACCGGGAGAACCGATTCATCAGGGCCGCCCAGTGCTGGAGGCGGTGGCGAGCCGAGGAAATCCTGATTCAGGACGAGCAGCCAGGTTTTTATGTTTACGAGCAAGAATTCACCGCGCCCTCGGGTAAAATCCGGCGCCGGCTGGGATTAGTCTGTCTGCTCAGGCTGGAGGAGTACGAGAATAAGGTCGTCCTTCCCCATGAGCGGACTTTCCCCGGGCCAAAGGCGGACCTGCTCCGACTGCTGGAGACAACCCAGGCCAATTTTAGCCAGATATTCTGTTTCTACGAAGACCCCTCCAGGTCAGTGGACGATCTTTTGAGGGCCCAGATCCAGATGCAGCCGACCATCGAAGTGACCGATGAGGAGAATGTCACCCACCGGCTGTGGCCAGTTTACAACCCGGCAATCATTAGCTATCTTCAAGCCTACTTTGCCGACAGGCAGGTCTTCATCGCCGACGGCCACCACCGGTATGAGTCGGCCCTGGAATACAGCCGGCGGCGGGCAGGCGGCTCCGATCGGCCCTATGACTACATTTTAACCGCTTTGTTCAGCGCCAATGAGGACTTGACCATCCTGCCCACCCATCGCCTAGTGGGGGAGATGCTGGCAACGGAAACCCAGCTAGGCAAGGCAGCCCGCACTTTCCATATCGAGCGGCTCCCGGCAAACGATCCTCCCGGCAAGTACCCCGCGATCCTGGCCCAGCGCCCCGGCAGCTTCATTTGCTATGGGGGCAGGGACCAAAGCTACCTGATGCGTCTGCGCTCGCCGGCGGCCCTCAAAGGGCTGGAGAGCTACGCGCCAGCATGCCGCCGGCTGGATGTATCCATACTCCATGCAGCCCTCCTCGACGGGCAGCCAAGCAGACTCGGCTTTACCCAGGACATTCACACCGCGGTCGAGCTGGTGGACAAAGGCAGCTACCTGACGGCTTTTCTGCTAAATCCAACGCCAGTCGAAAGCATCATGGCCGTAGCCCGCAGCGGCAGCATCATGCCGCCTAAGTCCACCTACTTCTTTCCCAAACTCCTCTCGGGCCTGGTAATGTACACATGGGCGTGACGGCCCCGGCTGGGACATAACTAAGGGGGAGGGTTAAGGGGCCTTCCCCTCGAAGTCCTCGCGGGAGAATTCTGCACCGGAGGCCCGTTCAATGCGTCCACTGCTCGTTGCCATCAACTCCATGTACATCCAAACCTCCCTGGCCGTGCGCTGTCTGCAGGCCCATTGCCAGGGGGAGTTTCCCGCGATCCAATACCGGGAGTACCAAGTCGGCGAGCCGATAAGCTTCATTGCCGGGGACATCTATCAACAACAATGCAACCCCGTCGGCTTTTCCTGCAGCATCTGGAACATCGTCCCCACCCTCCAGACGGCCTCCATCTTGAAGAAGGTGCAAAAGGACCTGACCATTGTGCTGGGCGGTCCCGAAGCAGGCTCTGACCCGGAGAGAATCTTGAGGGACCACCCCCACATCGATTGGATTGTCTGCGGCGAGGGCGAGACCCCTTTCTTAGAGCTCCTGAGGAGGATGCAGCGAGGAGAAGAGCCTGCCGGCATACCGGGCCTTGCGGGTCGGATGGGAGGCCGCATCGTCTGCTGGCCGCCGGCAAAGGCAAGTCCCATGCCCCTGCTTCCTTACGGAAAAACCGATGACTTGAAGAACCGGATCGCCTACATCGAGTCTTCCCGGGGCTGTCCCTTTTGGTGCAGCTACTGTCTGTCATCCCGCTCCCCAGGGGTAAAATACTTCCCCCTCGAAGAGGTCATGACCCGTCTAGACCGGGTCATGGCCGCAGGTCCCAGGGAGATCAAGTTCGTTGACCGCACCTTCAACCTGGATCGAGGGCGGACCCTTGCGATTTGGAGCCATATACTAGACAGAAACGGCCCTCCCTGCCATTTCGAGATCGAAGGGCGCCTCTTGGATGATGGTATGCTGAGCTTCCTCGGGCAGGTCCCGCAGGGACGGTTCAACTTCGAAGTCGGCGTTCAGTCGACGGATCCGGCTGTTCTTGCCGCGGTGAACCGCACGGCGAATTGGAGCCGGCTGCGGGAACGCTTGCTTCAGCTTCGCGGGGAGACCAACGTTCATCTAACCCTCGATCTCATCGCCGGCCTGCCTGAGCAAACGTCCGCGTCCTTCATCCGGTCCTTCAACGAAGTCTACCGCCTGCAGCCCCACCGCCTGCAGCTAAATTTCCTCAAAGTCCTCCCGGGGACCGACCTGCGGCAGGATGCAGAGCGGTTCGGCCTCGTCTATGCCGACCATCCGCCCTACGAGATCCTGGAGACAAAGGCAATGCCATACGAGTTCATCCTGGAGCTGAAGCTCGTCGAGCGCACAGTGGAAAGATATTACAACTCCGGCCGCTTCCCAGCCGCCCTTGCCCATCTCACATCCCTGCTGCCCCCCTTTGACCTTTTTCGCTCCCTGGGAAAGCACCGGCAGGCCCAGGGACTCGAGCGCTTCGAGCATCAAGTCCCCGCCCTATATCACCAGCTGTTCCGGTTCGGGCAGACCCTTGGCGCCTCCCCCGACCTCTTGGCCGATCTGCTCCGCTACGATTTCCGGCGATTTGCCGGCAAGATGCCCCTTCCCCCGGCCATCAAAGGCAGCCCTCTCCCAAGGCAGGCCCTGTCCCGCCTCTTAGAGCTGGCCCCAAACATCGCTCCCGGCGCAGCTAAGCACTCATTGCGCCTTGAGACCTTTGCCTTCGATGTGACCTGCCCTGATGCACCGGCGAGGCGGCCTTTAGGCCTGCTCTTCGACTACCGGGAAGGATGCCGCATCCATCGGATTCCCGATCCGATCCTCGCCCAGCTGATGGAGGAGTTCCACTGACGTTGCAAATAGTACAAAGTCTTTGTATCTGGCGCAATGACCGTTGGTGAGAAGGGTCCTGGTTTGCCTGGCGGGAAAAATACATAGTGCGACCTGATCCTCTCCAATGGAGGAGGATCTCTCCCGAGGAGCGGAACATTCGGCAGAGGAAGGACACACTAGTTTACGGCCGCTATCGCCCCTATGTCCTGAGGGACAGTGGGAAGAAAGGCCCCCGGTGCCGCGCAGTCGCCGGGCCATTTGTGCGTTCTGCTGGGCCCTCGGACGGAATGAAAGGGTGATTTTCCTTGGTGGAGACGGATAGCCGACCTTTGTTCAATAGGGAGACAGTTTTGTTTCTGATCAGCCAAAACATATCTTTGTTCGGCTCTTCCGTTGTGGTCTTTGCCATCATCTGGCACATTACCTTGGAGACGTCCTCAGGCTTATGGCTGACCTTGTCCACTGTTTGCGCCGTGCTCCCCGAAGTTGTCATCTCCCTCTGGGGCGGCGTATGGGCGGACAGATACAATCGCAAACACCTGATCATGCTCGCCGACGCCTTTATCGCCGCGGCTACGTTGGGGCTTGCGATTGCCTTTTGGTCGGGTTTCCAGCGGATGGAAGTGCTGCTTGCCGCATCGGCCGTTCGCTCCATTGGCTCCGGCGTCCAGACTCCGGCGGTGAATGCCATTTACCCGCAGCTTGTGCCTCGCGAGGGTCTGACTAAGGTCCAGGGCATCAACCAGACACTAAGCTCCTTGTTGATGCTGTTGTCCCCTGCCGTAGGCGGCGTCATCCTGTCGATTGACATCACTTGGGCTTTCATGCTGGATGTGATCACAGCGACCGTTGCCATCGTGATCCTCAGCTTTATCAAAGTGGAGAAAGTGGACCGGGCCGAGGCCCCCGCGTCTGTCCTTGCCGACCTTCGGCAAGGCATCAACTATACCTTCGGCAATCCTCTGCTGCGGGGAATCATCATCTGCTACGCATGTCATTTTTTTCTGATCACGCCGGCGGCAGTGCTGACGCCGCTTTTAGTTAAGCGCAGCTTTGGCGGCGAGGTCTGGAAGCTCACTGCCAATGAAATGTCCTGGACAGCCGGAACCATCGTGGGGGGCCTGTTTGTCTCCCTTCACGGCGAGTTCAAGGACAAGACTCGCACCATCGCCCTGTGTCTCATCGCCTTTGGAGTGACCTTTGGCCTCCTGGGAGCAGCGCGGCATTTTGCGCTCTATTTGCTGATCATGGGGACGGCCGGCTTTTTCCTGCCGATGATGGCGACAGCTACAACGGTGCTCATTCAGGAAGTCGCCCAGCTGACCATGCTAGGCCGGGTCTTTTCCATCGTCCAGATCATTTCGGCCAGTGCGATGCCCGTTGCCATTTTATTTTTCGGCCCCTTGGCCGATATTGTGTCGGTGGAAGCGATCCTCATCGTCTCCGGAGCGCTTCTCGTTCTCCTAGGGGTCCTATATCAAACCCGGTTTCCCCACTAATCGAACCAAAAAAAAGGGCCCAGGGGGCGGACTGCAGGTTATTGCTGCATATGCAAGCTTATTGCATAAAATGCAAATCCCCAAAAGCCCGTCCCCAAGGTCCTTTTCCCTTTCGCGGCCGCCAATAGGCTGGGGCGGTGATTGTTCTTAGATCAAGTATTTTGTATTGTATGCAATATTGTGTTATGTGCAATATTATTGCAATTGCGTCATTCCCTATCGGGCGGCAAGGAGCAGGCGGTCGTCAAGGAGCCTTTCGCCCCTGGCCTGGGCGAAGCGGCCTAGAAGGTCATCCACCGTCAATTCCCCTCGCTCGGGCTCACAGATGTCCAAAATGATCTCGCCCTTGTCGAGCATGATGGTTCGGTTGCCCATTGTCAAGGCGTGGGAGAGGTTGTGGGTGACCATCAACACGGTGAGCCCATGTTTGCGGACGATAGTCTGGGTGAGCTCGAGAACCTGCTCTGCGGTCCGGGGGTCCAAAGATGCGGTATGCTCATCGAGGAGCAGGAGCTTCGGCTGGCCCAGGCTCGCCATGAGCAAAGTCAGGGACTGGCGCTGCCCGCCGGAGAGAAGGCCGACGGGATCGGACAAGCGCTCCTCCAGACCCAGCCCCAAAAGGGACAGGAGTTCTCTGTACCGCTCCCTCTTTTTCCGGGTGACGCCAATTCCCAAAGTCCGCCCTTTGCTCCGGCATTCGGCCATGGCGAGGTTTTCTTCGATGGTCATGGAGGCAGCCGTCCCTTGGAGGGGGTCTTGAAAGACCCTGCCGACGAAACTGGCCCGCAAGTGTTCCGGCAGCCGGGTGACATCAGTCCCATCGATATAGATCGCACCTTCATCGGGGGGATAGACGCCGGCCGCGACGCTGAGCAAGGTTGACTTCCCGGCGCCGTTGCTGCCGATGATGGTGATGAAGTCCTGGGGCTTAACGTGCAGATTGATGTTCTTTAGGGCGCAGACACTGTTGATGCCCAAGTTGAATGTTTTATAAAGGCCGACCATCCTTAACACTCGTACTCACCGCCTCTCTTTTCCCAGCTAGGGAGCGAATGCCCTGGACAAAGGGGAGTGCCAGGCTCTCTTGGAGCACTGGCGCCGATAGGGCCAGAATCACTAGGGCTGCTGTTACGATCTTCAAGTCCGTAGGGGCAAAGCCCATGCGCAAGGCTAGAAAAACGGCGATGCGGTAGACTACGGAGCCGAACAGGACGGATGTGGTGGCCCAAAATACCGTCCGGGGACGGAAAAGCACCTCGCCGATGATCACCGATGCCAGTCCGGTGACAATGGTCCCTATGCCCATGCCCACATCGGCAAAACCCTGGTGTTGAGCGACCAGGCTGCCGGACAAGGCTACCATGGCATTGGCCATGCTCAGACCCAGCACCTTCACCGCGTCGGTATCGACCCCTTGGCTGCGGATCATCTGCGGATTATCGCCCGTTGCCCGGACGGCCAGCCCCAGCTCTGTATGCAGGAACCAGTCGAGGAAGAGCTTGACCGCCAGGCTGATGACGATGAAGGCGATCAAGGCCACCCGCAAATCAGAGCCGATGTAGTCGGCCAGCCTCGTTAGAATAGTCGGCTGCCTGAGCAAGGGCAGATTGGAACGACCCATAACCCGCAGATTGACAGAGTAAAGGCCCGTCATGGTCAAGATGCCCGCCAGCATACCCGAGATGCGCAGCTTGGTGTTGAGGAGGCCCGTGCTCGCCCCGGCCAACAGACCCGCTCCCAAGGCCATCAAGGTGGCCATCCAAGGCGCCCATCCCTGGGTAATCAAAGCTGCGGTCACTGCTGCCCCCAAGGGGAAACTCCCGTCCACGGTCAAGTCGGGGAAGTTCAACACCCGGGACGAAAAGTAAACACCCAGGGCCATGATGGCGAAGACCAGACCCTGTTCAATCGATCCGCTTATCACATTAAAGGACATCCTACTGCCTCCCTATCCGAAAGGGAGGGGCGTCAAAGCGCCCCTCGATGGGTGCTAGTTTACAATCTCAGCTTCTGCCAAGAGTTCTGGACTCAGTACAACGCCCATCCGCTCCGCTGCATCCAGGTTGACAATCAAATTGATGTCCTCCTGGTACTCAATGGGCATTTCTGCCGGGTTTTCTCCATCCTCAAGGATCCTGAGGGCCATTTTCCCCGTTTGATAGCCAAGCTTGTAGTAGTCGATGCCCACTGTCGCCAGGCCCCCGCGGCGGACAGCATCTCCCTCGCCGACGATCAGGGGCAGCTTGTTGCCCTCAGCGACCATCATTACCGACTCAAGCCCCGCCACCACCGTATTGTCCGTGGGCACGTAAATGGCATCGACCCGGCCAACCAGGCTCTGGGCTGCCTGGAGAACCTCGCCGGTGGTGCTCACCGTGGCCTCAACGAGGGTCAAGCCGACTTCGGGGGCCGCCTGCCGGGCAACTTCCACTTGGACCACCGAGTTGATCTCCCCTGCATTGTAGAGCACGCCAACCCGCTTAGCCTCGGGGGCAATCCTCTTTAGGAGCTCGAGCTGTCTGGCAACGGGCGTCAAGTCAGAGGTCCCCGTCACGTTGGTCCCCGGCTTTTCGATGGAATGGACTATTTCCGCGGCCACCGGGTCGGTGACAGCTGTGATCAAGACAGGTATCGTCGCTGTTGCTTTGGCCACAGCCTGGGCGGTGGGCGTAGCAATGGCTAGAATCAAGTCCACTTTGTCGGCGACGAACTTATCGGCGATGGTCAAGGCAATTGAGCGATCCCCCTGGGCGCTTTGGATGTCGTAAATGACCTTGTCCGCGCCGTAGCCCGCATCAGTTAAGCAATCAATGAATCCCTGCCGCGCCGCATCTAAAGCAGGATGCTCCACAATCTGGGTGATGCCGATCTTAATGGGGGATGCTCCAACCCCAACGGCCAGCATCAAGACGATCATCAAAGACGCCAATAATTTCCTTGTCACAACCCTTTCCCCCCTGCTTATTCTCCTGGATTCGGTTTTTCTTATCCATGGGACTATATTCAACGAAAAGAGGGAGTCTCCTTCTAGTTCTATGTGTTTCTTCGTCCTAAAATGAACAAAAAAACACGAAAGCCGCTAATCGCTTTCCGGACAGACTCCTCCCCCTTTCAAGGAATCCTAATCCCATGCGGCTAAATCTCCTAATCAAGAGCCGAGGAGGTGGTGTTGTGCAGAGAAAGACGAACGTTTCCCTTTTCTTCATTACGGCCGTCCTGTTGGGTTTTGCCCTGTGGAAGGGAGGGCCCTCCCTTGCCGGACAGGGTTTGATCAGCGGTCTGCAACAGCTCCTGCGGGTGATCCCCATGGTCGCAGCTGCCTTCCTGGCGGCTGGTCTGATGAAACGGTTGATCACCCCGAAGCTGATCAACCATTGGCTCGGGCAAAAGGCAGGCTGGCGAGGGTTGTTCATCGGTTGGCTGGCCGGTTCTTTGATCCCGGGCGGCCCGTATGTCTACTACCCCATCGCCTTATCTCTCGTCCACTCCAGCATTGGCATGGGACCCCTCATGGCCTTCGTCCTGGGCAAGCAGCTCTCGAGCCTGGAAAGGCTGTTGGTGGAGTTCCCCTTCTTGGGGCCCCGTCTCACCATGGTTCGGTTCGCACTCACCTGGTTTTTCCCGCTGCTGCTGGCCCTCCTTTCCTCCCTAATCTGGCCGATGGCCGGCGAACTGCCCGACAAGGAGGCTTCCTGATATGCTTACGATCACTATCGTTATGTTTGCTGCGGCCGCCCTCTTGGCCCTGGCGGCCAACAAGAAGGTCGGACCAGAGCAGACTCGCCAGGGAATGGCGGAAGGCCTCCGCCTGCTCAGGCAGATGGGGCCAAGCCTCATCCCGGCCTTCCTTATCGTCGGCCTTTTGGATGTCCTCATCTCTACGGAGTTGATTAGCAGCTGGCTAGGTCAGGAAGCAGGGCTGCGAGCAATCTTGATCGCGATTGCAGCCGGGGTCCTCGTTGCCGGCCCGCCCTACGCGATCTTTCCCATCATCGGCGGGCTTTTTCGCGCCGGCGCGGGTCTTGGACCCTGCGTTGCCTTTGTAACGGCCTGGTCCATCGCCAATTTGTCCCTGTTTCCCTTTGAGCTCTCCCTCATGGGACCCAGGTTTACAGCCATGCGGCTTTCTTTGACCTGCCTCCTCCCCCTCCTGGCGGGGCTGGCGGCATCGTTCTTGGGATAAGAACCATTGAGGGGTCTGCATTAAGGGCAGACCCCCAAGAGGACTTCCTCGGGATAGGAGCAGACTTCCCTATTCGCCGGCGATCAGTACTCATCATTCCCGGTTCGGTCGGCTCTGTGAACGACCTGTCTCCAGGAGGCTTCCCTCAGGAGTTGGCATGACCCGGCCGCTTCTTCGCGGTGCGGGTTAGCTGCCAGCAGAGGATGCCGCCGCCGATGACCAGGAGCAAATCACCAACGCTGACCACATTAGGAAAAGGAAAGGGAGGAGGCAGGTAGAAAATGTCACCCAAGAACCAAAGGCAGGTCCCTTCGGACATGGCAATCCCGTTATGGAGAGTGCCGCCGCCTTGCAGGTACTCGGCCACTCCCGCAAGGCCTGCGCCCCGCAAAGCATTTAGGGACATGGGCATGTAGCCGCCGTTGCAGGCGATGACAAGGAAGTTGCTGAGGAGCCCCAGCATCATGACCTTCATGCCGGGCAGATGGAGATTGACGAGGACTGCCGCCAAGAGCAGCACATAGGTCCCGACATGACCGAGCGCGACATGGTCGCCGCCCCAGCGAAACAGGACAATCTGGAACAGGAGGGGCAGGAAAAAAAGAATACTCCCCCGGATTTTGGCCTGGAGGAGCCCTTTGAGGGAGCCCCCTGTCAATAATGAAGCAGCTAGCACTGCACCCACGAGGAATGGAATGAACACATAAGTCCTCCTAACCGGTTTCATCTTGTCGAGCCAGCCGCAGTTGCCTCGACGGTTCCAGGGATTTCTCCTCGGCTTCCCAGACTCGATAGAAGGCCTCCACCACTTTCGGATCGAACTGGGTACCCGCCCCTTCCCAAAGCCGCTCTAAGGCTTCCTTGGGGCTGCAGGCGCGCCGATACGGTCGATCGGTGGTCATCGCATCGTATGCATCGGCCACCGTAATGATCCTGGCGCCGAGGGGAATATCCTCGCCTTTTAGTCCATCAGGATAGCCTGTGCCGTCGTAGCGCTCGTGGTGGTGGCGGATTAACGGCACTCCGTCCCGGTAAAGGCTCAAGTCCTTAAGCATGTCCACTGCAACTAGCGGGTGCCGCTTGACGAATTCCCATTCCTCCGGCGTCAACGGCCCCGGTTTAGCCAGGATGTCGTTGTCCCAGGACACCTTGCCCAAATCATGAATCCTGGCCGCCGATACAATCAAGCTCGTATCCTCCGCCTGCAGACCCATCGCTTCCCCTATCCGCTCCGCCCACTCGGCAACCCGTTTAGAGTGCCGGTATGTATACCCATCCCGCATATCAATGCTGTCGGCCAATGCCTCCAGGACTTTCCTGGTTTCGACTTGCAGGTTGCTGAAAGTCCTAAAGGCGCAGTGGATGATGAGCAGCGGCAGGAACAGCAAGGCAATGGCCCAAGGCTCTCGTTGGTAGATGAACGCGGCCATGGCCCCCAAGGGATACAAAGCGATGTCATGGACCACAACGGTCTTGTTGGTCATCTGCCAAATCTCGATCAGTGACCTTCCCAAGGAGAGGGATACGGCTCCTAGGGTTAAGAAGACGTTCAAGCCCATGAAAACCATCGCCGCAGCCAACAGCCCCGGCCAGTCTTTCCCAAGGAGAAAAGGGCCGGGAGCGGCAAACAGCTCATAGGCCCGTCCGGCAGCAGCCGTACAGATGACGTATTGGCTTACGTTGAAGACCGTTTTCATGAAGGATTTGCCCCGGAGTATCTCACCGGTGCAAACCGCTAGGGCAGCCATCACGACGGCGGTATCTTTCCCAAAGACAATGATGGCTGCGAAGTAGAAGGCTGTCGACACTGCAACCGCTTGACCTTCCTGATCGCCCAGATTCCGCAGGGGCATCGTGACAGGCCATTTCTCGGCGATGGATGTAAAAAACCAGAAAAACAGAAAACTAGGGGTCAACACCCCAGGCAAGGCTGGCAGCGCGTTCAATAGGAAAGGCAGCGCCACCAAAGACGTCACTGATACATACAGAGTCAACAGCCGAGTCGATGCATCGGACACGAAGCCTGACCTCCCACCCGATCATATTGCGCACTTAGCGGCAACAACCTCCAAGAAGGATCTTCAGGGAGGGAAAGCCCGCAGGAGCGCTCCCCATTCGGGCCTAGCCCAAAGGCTTGATCGCTTCCTGCGGGCGCTGGTTTGCTGTGGCGGCTCACCTCATGTGATCGGGCTGGCACCCCGTCCTAGTTCCACTTCCAACCGGCTCCTGAAGCAATCACAAAAGAAGCAATTGCCATCAGATAATACATAATGCGCCACTTCATCACGTTTCACCTCCCTGCAAGAACTTAAGCCGTTCTAGACAAACGTGCACTCCACTCCCCAGAGCGGCCCGTTAGTATTGTAGTAATTTATTCTCCATTCGGAAATAAATTCCTCCCACTTCGAGCCGTCCAAGAAAATATATCTGTAATTTTAATCTCAAGTCCCTCGCCGAGCTTGCCGATGATCCTATCAGAACGGTCGGCTGTGGCGGCTGACATCGTGATGGGGCGGGCATCTACGTCTAACCTGCCCAAGAAGACTGGTACGGGACGATCCAGCGTCCCGTACCAGTTTTCTTCTAATAGCGTCCGTACTCCTGCAGGGTCTCCCACATCGCCACAATGTTTTCCGGAGGCACATCGCCCTGGATGTTGTGGACCGTGGCGAACACAAATCCCCCTCCTGGAGCGAGATCGTCTATTCGCCGCTTGACCTCGTCCCTTACCTCTTGGGGCGTACCGTATGGGAGCACCCGCTGGGTGTCAACGCCGCCGCCCCAGAAGACTACGTCATTGCCAAATTCTTTCTTAAGCCGCTTTGTATCCATGTCGGCCGCGGCTACCTGTACAGGGTTGAGGATGTCGACGCCTGCTTCAATCAGATCGCCGATGAAGTGGTAGACGCTTCCACAAGAATGATAGAAGATCTTGACATGGGGAGCCTTCTTCTTGATGAAAGAGAACAGCTCCTGCTGGCGCGGCTTAATCAGCCGTCGATACATGGCCGGGGAAATCAGCGGTCCACCCTGGGTGCCCAAGTCGTCCAGTTCGCAGACGATGTGGACGAGATCCCCTACTTCGTCCAGCACCATGTCCCAATACGCCAGCTTCAGCTCTAACACCTTATCCATCAGCTTGCAGGCCTTGTCGGGGTCGCCGGCCAGGTCGGAGAAGAAATCCTCGTAGCCTTCGAGCCAGTTCCCCGTGTGGAGGAATCCATTGCCGATCGTCCCGGCCATGAGCACTGCCCGTCCGGATTCCTTCGCCTTGATGGCCTCATCCCTCAGTCCCGCAATCCGCCCAGGGTCGCGAGGATTGGGCCAGGGGAACTTGTCCAAGTCTTCGATCGTGCATCCCTCCAGAGGGTGCTCTCTCATGTCATAATAGTGGCCGCCCTCTTTGGGCATCATCCATTTGATTCCCCACTCATCGTAGTAGCTCAAGTAGTCGCCATCTTCCTCGATCTTGAGCTTCCAAGTCGATGGACTGCGGGGAAAAACGCCCTTGGTATCGACCTTCCACAGATCGCGCAGTTGGTCCCCAATGTCGGCCAACTGGGAAGACAGATTGGTAATCTTAACCTCGTCCTCAATGCCCAAATATCCGAGCAAAGCCCGGTAGGTATGGACATTCATGCCGGTAGTATGGGTCCCTCCCAGATCAAAGGGAATGCGATCTGCTTCCTTATGGTCGAGGGCCGTCAGAATTCGTTCAGCAGAGTTCATAGTATCGTAGGCCTCCCTCGTCTGTACTCCCTGCGTACTTCTCCTTATTGCTCTGAAATCCTCCTGGAAAAACCACAGCGCCGCCCTCAGCAACAGACCTCGGCAGATAATATCATCCCCATCTTGACGAGGCTAACCGCCCTCTTGAACTGCATTCACCGTTTACAACCTTAAATGCAGCAACACGCCAGGCCATTTGTCTAAGCAATCTAAGATTTTGAACGTCCAGGACTAGTTTGCAGGCTAACCACCATCGCCTGTAGAAGGTGTTATTGTGGGATCTAAATCCGACGGCGTCAGCCATGGGAGGTTGGATACTTGACCCGGGGTAACCCCTCGTTGCAGGATGCGCTGGTCCAATTAGAGAGCAGGCGCCAGTTGTGGCTGATCAATTTCATTACCGTCCTGAGCTTTACCGCCCTTACCGCCGTCAAGCCCTTCATCCCCCTTTATGCCTCATTGTTGGGCGCTTCAACCCTGGCGGTGGGCCTGGTTGTCTCTTCTTTTGCTGTACTGCCCTTCTTCCTTGCCATTCCTACGGGCATTCTCACGGACCTGTGGGGAACAAAGCGATTGATTCTCCTAGGGTCCATCGGGCAGGCCGCGGGGATGGTCCTGGCATCATTCTTCCCGAACCTGGTGGTCCTGAGCATCAGCCAGGCAATTATGGGGATCTCCCAGCTTCTTGTGATTGTTGCCATCCAAACGTTCATCGGCTCTCTGGGGGAGGGCAGGACAAGAGATGCAAACTTTGGCCTGTTTACCACGTCGTCTTCCGCAGGGCAGCTGATCGGCCCCCTCATGGGGGGCCGGCTTGTGGATTCCCTGGGATACCGGGCGACAATCGGCATCGGCGCTCTAGTTTGCATCATCCCTGTCTTTCTGGCATTGAACCTGCGGGAGAGGAAAGCGAGCACAGGAGCAAGTCGAAGCTTTATAGGTGATTTGCACCAAGTTCCCAGGCTGCTGAGAAATGACGGAGTCAAGACGGCCATCGCATCTAGTTTCGTGGTCTTGTTCGTCGAGGGTCTCAGAGACGCATTCTATCCCCTTTATCTCAATCATCTCGGCTTTTCGGTAACCATCATCGGCATTCTTCTTTCGGCGCGCTCCCTCATGGCCATCGCCATCCGGCTGTTCATCCCCGCCATCTGTGAGCGCTTTGGCCACTATTTCAGTCTGCTGGGCGGCATGGCCTTGATGGCTGCCGGCGTTATCCTAACGCCCTTGTTGTCCGGCTTTTGGCCCCTTGCTCTTGCCTCGGGCCTGATGGGAGCAGGGATGGGTCTTACCCAGCCCCTCAGCATGATCGCGGTTGCCGCCAACACTGAACCCCATGAACTTGGTTTTGCCATGGGGATCAGAATGACCGGCAACCGCTTGGCTCAATTTGTCAATCCAGTCTTTTTCGGCTTTACCTCTCAGATGGTAGGCATCGGCAACTCCTTCTTGCTCGCCGGGGTCCTTCTCCTGTCCACCACCGGGCTGCTGCTGCGCTGGAGAAGGGCTTTCCAGGACAATGAATCCGCGGCGAATTGCTAGACGCTGGAGGAGGCTTGCTGCGACTTAATGGCATTTAAGTGGGGATCGGGCACCGCCAGGACGGTGACGATCGCTGGAATAAGCACAACTACCAGGGTGAGGAGGGCGGTATGCAAGCTGTAGACATCCGCGATCCGGCCGCTGAACGAAGCGCCGATCCCGCCCAGGCCGTAGACCAGTCCCATCATTAAACCTGCCGCCATCCCCGTATGGCCCACCATGAGCTCTTGAGCATGGACAGTCGTCACCGACATGGAGGATAAGAGGGTGAATCCCGTCGCCGCCAGCAGAACAACTTGTGCTGCGCCGTTGCTATGCAGGTAGCCAGCCAGGCAAAAGAGGGCCAATACAAGGGAGCCTGCCGTAACCGGACGCCGCCCCCACTGATCGGATAAGCGTCCACCAAGGAGAGTGCCGACGGATCCCGATATTAGAAACAGACTTAGCATGTAGCTGCCGTATTCGGGGCTGTAGCCCCTCGAGACGTAATAGATGGGGAGAAAGTTGACCAGCCCCACATAGGCCCAAGAACGCAAGATGGCGGTGATGCTGAGCATAAGGACCTGCCCCGGGGAAGCAAGCCATTGGCTGTAGTCAAAGATGGATTTCTCCCCTTCGCTCTTCGCGTCAACGGGTATGGCACCGTCGCGGCTTAGCTTTGCATCGAGCACCCCCATGGCGATCAGGGCAACGGCAACAGCTAGACCCGGGAGACACAAAAAAAGCGTGCCTGACAGACCAAGCCGGGAGACAATCGCAACAGACACTACCGGCGCGAAGGCATAGCCGACGCTCCCCGCCACGATGTACAACGAAGTCAAAGTGCCGACCCGCTCCGGTGCACTGCCTTCACGAAGGAGAGCCGAACCGAGGGGATGATAAAGAGCGCACGCGAGGGGACCGAGGGCGGTGATCAAAAGGAGCCACCAGTAGCTCGGAGCAATCCCGATCAAAGACATGATGATCGACGTCCAGATGAGACTTAGGATCAGCGTCCTGCCGCTTCCCCGCCGGTCGACAAACAATCCAAACAATGGCTGCGTAAATGAACCAGCTGCAGCCCTCACGGCAATAATCAGCCCAATTTGGGTAAAGGTCAAGCCAAAGTCCTTCATGATGAACGGCATGAGGGAGGGAAGCATGTTCATGTAAAAATCGACGACCGCATGTCCAAGGGAAATGGTAACATTCTGAAGCAACGACCGACCCTCCTTAACTCCTTAACGAACTCGGCACGATCACCCCGTGCTCCATTATCACCGGTATTCAATGCCCACCTGCCCCATTCCTCTTCCCCAGCGGATTTCTCCCGCCGGCCGACGTGCTATCAATCCGCCGCGACAACGCAGTCACCCTTTGGAGAATGCATCCGCCACGGGCGCGACGGAACTTTGGCGGACAGGACAAGATCGCCGCGGACCCTGCTCTCGCGCCTCCAGGGCGGCCTCCTGGATGGACTCCGGCGGGCACAAATACGAAAGCCCCTCGGGTTTACCCCGAGGGGCTGACGATAAAACTGGCTCCCCGGGCAGGACTCGAACCTGCAACCACCCGGTTAACAGCCGGGTGCTCTACCATTGAGCTACCGAGGAACAAATATTTTCCCGGCAACGACCTACTCTCCCACCCCGTCACCAGGGCAGTACCATGGGCGCTGGAGGGCTTAACTGCTGTGTTCGGAATGGGAACAGGTGTGACCCCTCCGCTATCATCACCGGGAAACACCCT
>Ga0209537_1000641_pt1 | contig 42512 bp, 42 predicted proteins | sample BioPla4DNA1_FD_187698 | JGI IMG/M metagenome (GOLD analysis project Ga0209537, IMG submission 187698) | Biogas fermentation microbial communities from Germany - Plant 4 DNA1 (SPAdes) (version 2) | ecosystem: Engineered > Bioreactor > Anaerobic > Digestate | place: Bielefeld, North...
CCTTTCTATGTTTTTTTTTAGCCAATTAACATTTTAGCAGGTTTATTTCACGAGTGCATTTTATTTTTAGAAAAAATAAATGTTAGGGTAAATTATTTTCCACCCCAACATTTATTATAGAACCTTTTTTATTAGATAACAATATTCAATCTGTAAAGAGGAATATAAAAGAAGGAAGAAACCATATTAAAGTCAATTTTCAGAAGAATTAAAAGAATTTTAATACAAAGTGTAGCAAATTACAGTTTGAAACTAAATACTTTTTGGATAGAAATATGTCTATATGACTAAGCACAAAGTAACAATAATGCCAGATAATATAGAGATATTTGTAGAAGATAATACTACATTAAAAGATAATTTTACTGAATATGGAATAAATTTTGAATTTCCTTGTGGAGGAATAGGTGTATGTAAGCGATGCAAGGTAAATATAATGAATGATGATGGATTTGAGGAAGCTTTGGCATGTCAGTGTAAGGTTAAAAATGATTTAATTGTTGAAATTCCTCGCAGGGAAGATAAACATAGCATATTGGCAAGTGGATTAGAACGTGATGTAACATTGGATCCTTTAGCAAAAAAATTCCATATGCAGTTACCTTATCCAACTTTAAAAGATAATGCTGACGATTGGAGCAGATTAGTTGGCAAAAATGGAGTAGCTCCAAGCCTTAAAGTATTGCAAACACTACCGGATAAGTTAAGGGAAAATGATTTTAAAGTTACTGTTGTAATAGCAGATAATGAAATTGTTTCTGTAGAAAAGGGGGATACAAGCCATACATTGTTAGGTATTGCCTTCGATATTGGTACTACAACTATTGCTGGATACCTTCTAAATCTAAAAACTGGAGAGGAAATAACCCAAGTTTCAACATTAAATCCTCAAATTAAATATGGTGCCGATGTAATTTCCCGTATTAATTATGCAAAAACTAGCCAGGGTTTGGATAGATTACATTGGGAAATTATAAATGAAATAAATAAGTTAATAGAGAAAGCAGTTAAACAAGCGGGTTATAGTAGTTCAGACATATATGCTGTTACAATTGCAGGTAATACTACAATGCATCATTTGTTTTTAAAAATACAACCTAAGTACCTAGTTAGCACGCCCTATGTACCGGTTGTAACAGAACCATTAGTCATAGATGCTAATGAGATAAATATAAGTATAAGCTCAGCAGGTAAGATATTTGTATTTCCAAATATAGCTGGTTTTGTTGGAGGGGATACGGTAGCGGCTGCCTTGACTGCGGAAATAGACAAAGCTGACAAATTAACATTGCTAATAGATATAGGTACTAATGGAGAACTAGTACTTGGTACTAAAGAAAAATTACTGTCCTGTTCTACTGCTGCAGGACCAGCTTTTGAAGGAGTAGAAATTTCATGTGGAATGAGGGGAGCAACTGGTGCTATTGATCATATATCTATTAGTAATGAATTCAATTATTCAGTAATTGGCAACTCACTACCACGGGGAATAGCAGGTTCTGGAATAGTAGATCTTGTGGCTGAACTTTTAAAGGTAAGAATTATAAATGAAAATGGCAGGATCTTGAGACCTGAGGAAATAAAGCATCCTATTGGTAGAAAATACAAAGACAGAATTATAGAAGTTAACGGTATACTGTCGTTTTTGATTGAGGAAAAGACAGCAAGTGGACAACCCATATATATTAGCCAAAAAGATGTTAGAGAGGTACAGTTGGCTAAGGGTGCGATTGCAGCCGGTATTGAAGTTTTATTGAAAACCTATGGTGCAAAGGCTGAAGATATAGATCAAGTATTACTTGCAGGAGCTTTTGGTAATTATTTAAATGAAGGAAGTGTATGTAAAATAGGATTAATTCCATCAGTCTTAGAGGGAAAAATAAGAGGAATTGGCAATGCAGCAGGGGTTGGGGCAAAATTATCCTTATTATCTGAAAAGGAATATAATAGAGCCATTACACTTTCAAAAAAAATCAATTACATTGAGCTTAGTGCACACCCAGATTTTCAACCAGTTTTTTTAAAGAAGATAAACTTTTGATTAAAAAGACTGTTTACCTTTATTGAGGAGGACAACTAGATGTCAAACATTATTGTTGCATGTGAAACCTTGAAAGATGAACTGCAAAAGGCAATGTATTTAACTGGTTGCCAATATCCTATTGAATGGATAGATTCAGAATACCACAATTTCCCGGACAGGTTGCGAGAAAAATTACAGGAAAAAATCGACTCTATAGAAAATATTGATAATATCCTCCTTCTATTTGGATGTTGTGGTAATGCATTGGTAGGTATAGAAGCTACCACTGCAAATTTGATAATACCTAAAACTGATGATTGCATTTCTATGATCTTATGCAAACAGGGGCAAAAGTTTGAGCGGCCAAAAGAAACCTATTTTCTTACCAAGGGGTGGTTTGAATCAACAAGAAGTTTAGCAGCAGAATATGAAAGAGCTATAGAACTATATGGACTTGAGAAAACTCAAAGAATTTTTAGGATAATGCTAAAAAATTATAAGTATTTGATGCTAATAGATACAGGGGCTTATAATGTTGACGAGTATGTAGGAAAAGCTAAAGAAATAACAGATGTTACCAATCTTCAGCTTATCATAGAAAAAGGAGATGTTTGGTTTATTAAAAAATTGCTAACAGGACCCTACGATGATGATTTTTGCATAATACCAAAAAATAGTAAGGTTAAAATAAGCCACTTTGTCCATGATTATTTTGAGGGTTCTCAACAGGTGAATTTGTTTTAAGTTGTATTAGTTATAATAATTGATATTTTAGGCACTGAGAATTGTCTCAGTGCCTAGTAACTGCTTTCTTTTATGCCATGTAAAAGGCCTTATATCCTTTTATTGCCATATAAACATCTACTTTACTAGCGATTTCAAATGGCGCATGTACACTTAACAGGGAAACACCACAGTCAACTACATCCATACCATAGTTTGCCAGTATATAGGCTATGGTTCCTCCGCCACCCTGGTCTACCTTTCCTAACTCTCCCATCTGCCATACTACATTGTTTTCATTAAACATCTTTCTTATTTTAGCTATATATTCAGAGTTGGCATCATTTGAGCCTGATTTTCCTCTAGAACCGGTGTATTTAACGATAACAAGCCCCTTGCCAAGGTAGGGCGAATTTTTCTTGTCTAAAACTTCTGGATAGTTAGGGTCAAAAGCAGCTAAAGTATCAGCAGATAATACCTGGGAATTTGACATAGCCCTTTTAACTACTAGCTCTGAATAATTTTCTTCAGTAAGGTTTACAAGCTCTGAAACTACAATTTCAAAGAATTTAGATTCCATACTAGTGTTTCCAACACTACCTATTTCTTCTTTATCTACAAAAAGTGCGACTGCAGTTTTTTTAGGCAATTCCATATCAAGTATGGCTTTTAAAGAAGTGAAGGCACAAACTCTGTCATCTTGTCCGTATCCACCAACCATACTTCTGTCTATGCCTACATCCCTTGCTTTTCCAGCAGGTACTACTTCAAATTCTGCAGTTGTAAAGTCTTCTTCTGTTATGCCATATTTTTCATTCAATATTTTAAGTATATTTAACTTTACTTTTTCCTTTATTTCTTTATCATTATATGGGATACTTCCAATTAATACATTTAATCCTTCTCCTGTTATACCTTCTGCCATAGTCTTTGCCATTTGATCCTTTGCTAAGTGGGGTAATAGGTCTGTGATGAAAAATACAGGATCATCTTCATCTTCCCCTATAACCACATCTATTTTTTTACCTTCCTTATTTATCACAACACCATGTAAGGCCAGTGGTAATGTAACCCATTGGTACTTTTTAACTCCACCATAATAATGGGTTTTAAGAAGGGCAAGGCCTTCTTCCTCATATAGGGGGAATTGTTTCAAGTCCAGCCTTGGAGAATCTATATGGGAGCCTATTATATTCATACCTTTTTCAAGCTTTTCTTGGCCAAGTACAAATAGTACCACAGATTTATCCTTATTGTTTGCATAAATTTTTGTTCCGGCAGTTGGCTTTATTTTATTTTTTATTATTTCATCTATAGAAACAAATCCATTTTCTTCTGCTATTCTAATAATTTCTCTGGCAGCTTCCCTTTCGGTTTTTCCTTTATTGAGAAATTCTTTATACTCCTCATTTATTTGGAATACTTTTCCTTTTTCATTTTCATCGATTACTTCCCATGCATTTTTCCAATTAAAGGTTAAGGAATCTTGCAATTCTTTGCCTTCTAATTTTTCCATAGTACACCCTCCTACAAAATATTTAGATTATCTAAATTTATCATATATTTGTAGAAATATGTTGTCAATAGTAGTTTAAGCACATTAAAACAATTAGATATATTGATTTTTATAATTAAAGTTGGGGTAAAATATTGAAATAGGAGGTAGGCCATGAAGAAGAACAAAACTATGGTAGAAATATGGCAGGATGTTGTTGAGATAAAAGACTTGATAAGGTCTATAATACTTTCTTTTATTTTTACTTTTGGAGTATATCTATTTGTTTCTCCAAACAATAAGGCCAAGGAGTTGTTTTTTGGATTAGTAGGAGCTGTAATGGGTTTTGTAATTACAAATGTTTTTATTAAACCTAAGAGGATTATTATTTTTGACAAAAATAAGATAAAGGAATGATTAATAGTATTATGGATACTTTAGTTTTGCTACAAATGTTTTTAGCTGCCATTGGAGCTGTAATTATTTATACAATTATTGGATTCATTCCTGGAACAGATGAGACTTCTGTTTTAATGCCAATTACCTTAACAGTAGTTTTAGCTGGTGTAGAGCCAATAGTTGTATTGACATTTTTTATATCCGCTATTGTAACACTAAACTTAACTAATGGTATACCAACTGTATTGGTAGGTTTACCAGGTGGCGTAATGTCAAGTCCTATGCTAGAACATTCCCTGTTTTTAAAAAGTATGGGATTATCAGCATTAGCAATTAAGAAATTGACAGTGGGATCTTTAATTGGAACTGTCATATCTATTCCTGTAAGTCTTATATTGGCAAGGATTTTAATACCTTTTGGTGAAAGTTTGCAAAGATTAGCCCCTTTATTATTTTTTATTGGAGCTATTTTTCTATCTTTAATAGGGAAAAATAAATTATTATCTTTATTTAGTATACTTCCGATGTCAATACTCTTTATGGGATTAAGACATCTATATTGGGGAATAGGTATAGTGCCTAGGGACACTAGTATAACAACTTCCTTCTTTTTAGGAATAACAGTTGGACCTTTGATTGTATCCTTGTTTACATTGTTAAATAAAAAGAATTTGGAATCTATGATAGTAGAAGGCAAGAAGAAAATCTATATTCCTAGGGATAAATTAGCAAGTAAAAAAATAAATCCATTTAAAATATTAACAGGGGATGAAATCAAAAAAGCATCTATTCCTGTTTTTATTTCAAACTTTTTATTTGTACTTAGCCCAGTAGGACTGACAATTTTGTTGGGAGAAGCAGTGGCTACCAGGGAAAAAGATCCTACTAGAAAAGCTAATATTGCTATAGTAACTATGGCTGCAATAGTACAAGCAACATATCTTTCAGGTATTATTATACCATTAATTGCTTTAGGAATTCCTTTGTCACCTACTGCCATTGGACCCGGTAGCGCTCTGTTCAATGCACCTCCTATTTTTACTATAGATAATAATATGCATCATATGTTAAATACTTGGGAGTTTATTTTAGCAATAATTACAGGAGCAATAATTGCCATTTCAATAACTTACTACATTGCAAACAAATTTGCCAATAAAATATCCACATTTGTTTTAAAAAGGATATCCCATGAGTCTATAATAGGTTTATTTATTTCTTTAGTTTTATTATTATCATATATGGATGCAGGTTTAATTAATATTATTGGAGTCCTTTTAATTGGAATAACCTGTGGGACATTAAATAAGTTAGGTGTAAATTATGGAGTACAGTTTATGACCTTATATGCAGCACCTTGGATTGTTGATAAGCTTGCTTTATTTTGAAATTAATATAAGGAGTATAAATATGGAAAGTAGAAGGGCAATAAAAACAGCCATTGGTAAGATAATATTAATTGGTGAACATGCAGTAGTGTATGGAGAACCCTCAATAGCTATACCTTTTCCGGGGGTCAGTATAAAAACTACAATTTGTGAAACAATAGGTCCTGTTATTTTAGAATGTTATTATTATAGAGGTAGATTATCCGATAGTCCAAAAGCAGTATTAGGTCTAAAGAAAGTTATTGAAGGTGTAACTGAAAGCTTTAATGAGAAATTGGAGAATTTTAGCATTCATATAGCTAGTACAATTCCACCAGCAAGGGGTATGGGCTCCAGTGCTGCAGTAGCCATATCTACTATCCGTGCTTTATATGAGTTTTTTAATAGGACATTAACAGAGAATGAACTATTAAAATGGGCCCATGAATCAGAAAAAGTTGTACATGGAAGTCCAAGTGGTATAGATGCAGCAGTAGTTGGTGGAGAGAGGCCTCTTTATTATAGGAAAGGCATGCCCTTTGTACCTTTTAAAATTAATTTAGATGCATATTTAGTAGTAGGAGATACAGGAAGGGAAGGGCAGACCAGGGAAGCTGTTGAAGGTGTAAGACAATTTATTGAATCCAAGCCTGATGAAGGCATGGAACTTATTAAGGAGTTGGGCAATTTAACAAGGCTAGCAAGAAAGTCAATAGAGGATAAGGATGCTGAAAAACTTGGTAAAGCAATGTTCAAGGCTCATATTATATTAGACAAACTAGGGGTTAGCAATGATAAACTTAATTTTTTGGTTTCAAAGGCCTTAGACTGTGGTGCTTTAGGCGCTAAATTAACTGGTGGAGGCAGAGGTGGCTGTATGATAGCATTAGCAGATGATAGAAAAAAAGCTAATTACATTTCCCAATGCTTGCTGTCCAGTGGTGCTAAAAATACGTGGATAAATAGATTAGGAGATGATTTAGTTGGCAGTTAGGGGAAAAGCAAGGGCCTATGGAAATATAGCTTTAATTAAATACTGGGGAAAGAGGGATGAAAAAAATATTTTGCCTATGAATAGTAGCCTTTCTTTAACTATAGAATGCTTTTATACAGAAACAGAGGTTGTTTTTGACGATAGCCTAAATGAGGACTATTTTTATTTAAACGATGAATTACAAGATAAAACTACTACTAAGAAAATTAGTGATTTTATAGATTTGTTTAGGAAGGCTGCTAGAATAAATATGAAGGCCACTGTTAGAAGTACTAATTATGTACCTACTGCAGCAGGTTTAGCCTCATCAGCTTCTGGTTTTGCAGCCCTGGCTGCAGCTTGTAATCATGCTACCAGACTAAATCTTAGCCACAGGGAATTATCTATGTATGCAAGAAGAGGCTCTGGTAGTGCCACAAGAAGTATTTATGGAGGATTTGTAGAATGGAAAAAGGGAACTAATGAGGAAGATTCCTATGCTGTGCCAATAGATGATGCAAAATGGGATATTGGTATGGTCATAGTTATTATAAATTCCAAGGAGAAGAAAGTATCTAGTCGTGAAGGAATGAAGCATACAGTTTTAACTTCTCCATTTTATAAAGCTTGGGTTGAAACTTGTGAAAAGGACATTAAGGAAATAAAGTTAGCAATCAGAGACAGAGATTTTGAAAGACTGGGACTTATAACAGAAAGAAATGGTTTAATGATGCATGCTACAATGCTTGGAGCAAATCCGCCCCTTTCCTATTGGGAGCCAGATAGTGTTTTAGCAATGAATGTAGTGAGGGAACTAAGAAGGAAGGGTATTTTATGTTATTTTACCATGGATGCTGGTCCAAATGTTAAAATTTTATGCAGACTTTCTGAAGCTAATATAATAAAAAATAAACTTAAAGAATTTTTTGATGAAGAGCAGATAATTGTTACAGGACCTGGACCAGGAATTGTTCTTCTATAAAGGAGGAAGTATGGTGATAGTATCTAAAATACCAGGCAAACTATTTATAGCCGGTGAATATGCAGTAGTAGAGCCAGGCAATACAGCCATATTAGTAGCGGTGGACAAATTTATAACTGTTTCTTTAAAAGAAGCTGACAAAATGGGAAGTATTAGGATATATGAAGATTATGTTATACATTGGATTAGGGATAATGGGAAAATTATTTTGGAAAAGGAAGATCCTAATCTGAACTATATCTTATCAGCAATTAATATTGTAGAAAAATATGTAAATGAGTTGGGGAAAAGATTATCCTATTATGATATAAAGGTTAGCAGTGAGTTAGAAACTAAAGACAGAATAAAATATGGTTTAGGTTCAAGCGCTGCAGTGACAGTTGCCACCGTCGAAACATTATGCAATTATTTTGAAATTAAGATTACAGAGGAGGAGCTATTTAAGCTGTCAGCCTTAGCAAGCCTTTTAGTTAATAATAGAAGTTCTTGTGGAGATATAGCTTCTTGTGTTTATGGTGGTTGGATTGCATATACTACTTTTAGCAGGGATTGGGTTTTAAAGAAGATGAGGGATATTACAGTTTCAGAACTAATAAAACTACAATGGCCAAGCTTTAAAGTAGAAAAACTTTCACAACCTAAGGATTTAAATCTAGTTGTTGGTTGGACAGGAGTGCCTTCAAGCACTAGAAACTTAGTAGAAAGTGTAAATAATAAGATTTCAAACAATAGCCATGTGTATGAAAAATTTTTAAATGAAAGTAATAACTGTGTAAAAAAAATAATAAGCGCATTTAAGGACAACAATGTAGAAGAGGTTCAAAGACAAATTCAAAAAAATAGAGAACTTTTGATAGAATTAAGCAAGCAATTTAATATTCAAATAGAGACACCTAAATTAACTAAATTATGTGACATTGCTTTAAAATACAATGGCAGCGCTAAACCATCGGGTGCTGGAGGCGGAGACTGTGGTATTGCAATTTTAAAAGGGAATAATACTATAGATGTAATAAAAAGTGAATGGGAAAAATCAGGTATAGCTTATTTACCAATACAAGTTTATTATAAAAAGGGTGATGAAAGTTGACAAGTAGAAAAGATGAGCATGTAAAACTGGCGGAGATGTTTTTTGAAGAACCAAGGGTTTCTGATTTTGATAATGTTCGTTTTGTACACCATTCCTTTCCGGAAATGGCAGTGGATGATGTAGATATATCCACATCTTTTGCAGGATTTACTGTAGGACAGCCCTTTTTTATAAATGCAATGACTGGAGGAAGTGAAAAAACAAAAATAATTAATGAAAAATTGGCTGTAGTTGCAAGGGAAACCTGCCTTCCAATTGCCTCTGGTTCATTAAGTGTTGCAATTAAGAATCCATCCCTTGTAGATAGTTTTGAAATTATAAGAAAGGTAAATCCAAAAGGGCTTGTATTTGCTAATTTAGGTGCCGGACACAATGTAGAAAATGCAAAAAAAGCAATCGATATACTGGAAGCTGATGCTTTACAAATTCATTGTAATGTGGTTCAAGAAATAATAATGCCTGAAGGTGATAGAGACTTTTCAAATTGGTTAAGTAATATTGAAAAAATAGTTAAAGCTGTAGAAGTCCCTGTAATAGTGAAAGAAGTTGGTTTTGGCATGAGCAGAAAAACAATTAAGGAACTAAAGGACATAGGAGTAAAAACCATAGATATAAGTGGTTCAGGTGGTACTAATTTTGCTAAAATTGAAAATTACCGTAGAAGTAAGTATAAGTATGATTACTTAGAGAACTTTGGCCAATCAACAGTCATATCCTTATTGGAAGCACAAGAGTTTATAAAAAACACAGACATTATAGCATCTGGAGGCATAAGGCATCCTTTAGATATTGTAAAAGCTTTAGCCTTGGGGGCTAAAGCTGTCGGTGTTGCAGGAGTTTTTTTAAACATGGTACTAAATGATGGTGTAGAAAAGACCATAGAAAATATAAACAATTGGAAAATAGAAATAGCATCAATAATGACCATACTTGGTAAGAGCAAGGTATCAGAATTAGTCAATACAGATATGGTACTTTTTAATGAAGTGAGGGAATGGTGTCTAGTAAGAAGAATTGATATAAATAAAAGACATTTGGTACTTTAATTTACATTATCAAAAATAAAATTCTTATCTTACAAATCCCCTTATTTATGCATAGAAGAGAATAGATGGATAATACAATAGAATAAAGATATTATAACATGAATAAGGGGTGGGAATATGTTTGATGATTTCATGACTCCCGAAACTTTGACTACATTTATTGGCTTAGTAGCTGCTACTTCATTAATTGTTCAGTTTACTAAACCACTAATAAAGAAATGGCTTCCTGATGTTTTTGTAAGGATTTATGTATTCGTGATTGCATTAATTTTAACTCTAGTATTTGGAAATGGTGATTTTACCATCCAGTCAGTTGTACTTAAGATAGTCAATGCAATGTTGATTACTACTTCTGCCATGGGAGGATATGAAGCCCTATCTAATCCACTGTCTCAAAATAAATAGAAAAGCTAAGGGAGATTTCTCTTAGCTTTTTTTATTAGGCCAAATCGTAAACATATTGTAACTTCTATATAAGAAAATCAGGATATAATATACATAAGTAAAAGGAAATTTTTTCAAATTCCTTGAAGGGGGAGATCATATGAAAAAAACATTATTTTTATTGGTTTTTGTTTTAATAATTACCTCTATTCCAATTGCATCCTATGGACAGAACTACGATAAAGAATTGGAAAAAGCTATACTAAAAAGCAAGGAGTTATTTGGCATAACTGATGAGTACGACAAATTTGACTACAGTGTTTCAACCTACCAGGATGAAATCGTATTCTACCTCAATTGGCATGATTCTAAAGAAGCCCTAGGTTATGTTACTGTTACCATTACATCCAGTGGTACTGTGACCAGCTACAATAAGTGGTATACGGGTTCCCAGACAGATAGGACTAAACTACCAAACATAAGCAAGGAAGAAGGACTTGCAATTGCTAATGAATTTATGGCAAAAGTATCACCTGAATATAAGAACAAGGTACGACATATTGAAAGAAATCAACCCTCTTATGTGTACTCTGAAGGTTACAGCTATTTCTTTGTAAGGGTAGAAAATGAAATACCCTATTATGGAAATAGTATAGAAGTATTTGTAGACAACCACACTGCTGAAGTTACCAGATATTACGTCAATTGGGATAAGAATTTAAACTTTGCAGATAAAAATGATCTTATTTCTTTAGAAGAGGCAAAAAATATTTACAAGGATAAAATAGGATTGGATCTAATATACAAACAAAAGTATAATACTGATAAATTAGAGTACTATCTGGTTTATTCTTCATTAAATCCTAACCTAAATATAGACGCCAAAAAAGGGGATATTGTTAGTGATAACTATTATTATAGGATTGCAGAAGATGTAGTAGGAGAATCTGCATCTGCAGGAGGTGGAGGCTTGAGTCCCCAAGAGGCTGCAGCGGTGGAGGATATTAAAGGAATAATTACTAAGGAAGAAGCAGAAAAAGTTGCAAGGAGTCTATTAGACATTTCTGATGATTATAAGCTAGGATATGTGTCCTTGTATAGGGATGTCTATGTGAAGGATAACTATTATTGGTCAATGGATTTTACTAAAGAGGAAGATTATTCCCGTGGCAGTATATATGTAAGCATAAATGCGAAAAACAAGCAATTGATTTCCTTATATATGTATGAGCCAATTACTGAAGATACAGAGCCAAAATATGATAAGGAAAAAGCTTTGGAACTTGCAGAAGAGTTTATTGAAAGGGTAGCAAAGGACAAGAAGGAATTTATTGTATTAAATGAAAATCCATCAGCAGTAAGGCCCTTGGAAAAAGAAAAATATTACAGCTTCCACTTCATAAGAAAGCATGATAAGGCTTATGTGCAAAATAATGGTATATATGTAACAGTAAATGCGGTTAATGGAAAGGTTACAGATTATAGTTTAAGCTGGTATGAAGTAGATTTTCCACCACAAGATAGTGTATTACCTTTAGATAAAGCCTATGAAATATTATTTGAAGAAATAGGAATGGAACTAAGGTATATTGTATCCCAAAAGGCTGGTGTGGATGAAAGAAATAAAGAGGATGAAGAAGCAATTTTAGTGTATGGTATCAAATCTAATAAACCTTTAAATATAGATGCAAATAATGGAGCCATACTTGACTATAATGGAAAGGTATACAAAGAATATGAAGTTCCAACCTACAATGATATAGATTCAAGTTATGCTAAGGACAAGATAATTGTTCTAGCCCAAATGGGAATAGCCTTACCTGGGGAAGAGTTCAAGCCAAAGGAAAAGATGACCCAAAGAGATTTCTTATATCTACTGGCAAAGGCAGATTATGCTTATATTGATATAGAGGACGAAGAAAAGCTGTATGATTACCTTATAAATAGAGGAATCATAAAGGAGGATGAAAAGGCTCCAGAAAGATTTGTAACTAAGGAAGAAGCCATAAAATATATCATCAGAGGTTTAAATTATGAAGAAATAGCAAAACTGCAAGATATATTCAAAGATATATTTGAGGATTCAAAGGATGTAACAGATGGTTTAAAGGGCTATGTAGCCATTGCCTACGGATTGAAAATTATAGAGGCAGAAAATGGTAAAATAAATCCAAAAGCTGAGATTAAAAGGGAAGATGGAGCAGTTCTAATTTATAATTATATTTTAAATGCAAAATAAGGCTATAAATTAGCCTTATTTTTTTCTATTAATACTCAAAATAAATCTTATCATAATTGATAATATAAAAAACCATTAAATAAATTTATCCCTATTGGGACCATATTCATATATTATACGAACCATTTCTTCCGGCTCTTCCTTACAATCCCTTAGTACCCATTTGACTAAAACATTTGTAAAAGCACCAGCATATATAGATGTTATATAATATTTTGCTTCATCTGTCTCATTTTTATTAATAATGAAATCTCCTATGGATTGGAATTCTTCAGAAAATTGGTCTAGTATAAGATTAACTAGATTATTGTCTATTAGAAGCTTTAAAAAGTTTTTTTCTTTTTTCCAGTGGTAAAAAACCTCTAAGCCAACAGTATAGGCATCAATATTTTGTCTATTGCGTTTTATATTTTCCATAAGCTCTTTAAATTTCATTTCCAGACAGTATTTGATAATGGCTTCCTTTGATGAAAAATTTCTATAAAAAGTTTCTCTAGCCAGTTCTGCTCTATTGCATATTTCTGTTATTGTTATTTTATTATAGGGTTTTTCATGCATTAGCTCTATTAAGGCATTGCAAAGCCATTTTTGGGATCTTAAGGCGATTGGATTATCTGTAATTTTTCTCTTTGACATGTTACAAATCTCCTTTTTTGTACCTTTTATGCTGCAATATTGACTATACTAACATAAGTAATTATAATAAATACTGTGAAATGTTACAAGTGTAACTTTTAATATAGATAGAGGTGAAAGCAATAAATGAAAAAAAATATTAAAAGGCCTAAGAAACCTTTATTGTTTTACTATGCTGTAGCATTGGTTGTACTAATTGCTTTAAATACTTTAGTATTGCCTAAGATATTTGGACAGCAATTAGTTGAGGTGGATTATGGTTCCTTCTTAAAAATGATAGAAAATGGGGAAGTAGAAGATGTACAGATAGACAATGATAGGAATAGGATAGTATTTACTTTAAAAGACCAAAAGGATGACAATATTTATTTTACAGCACTATTGCTGGATTTGGACTTGATAAACAGGCTACTAGAATCTGGAGTTGTATTTAAAGGTACTATACATGAGGAGCTTAATCCTATTGTAGAGATTTTAATAGGTTGGATAATACCAATAGCTATTTTCATAGGACTAGGAAAGTTTTTATCTAAGCAGATGGCAAATTCTCTTGGTGGAAGCAATGCAATGAGATTTGGAAAAAGTAATGCCAAGGTGTATGTGAAAGCAGAAACTGGAATAACTTTTGAGGATGTGGCGGGACAAGATGAAGCCAAGGAAGCCTTAGTGGAAGTAGTTGATTTTTTAAATAATCCTAAAAAATACAGTGAAATAGGAGCAAAAATGCCAAAAGGGGTTCTATTAGTTGGGCCTCCGGGAACTGGGAAAACCTTGCTTGCAAAGGCTGTAGCTGGAGAAGCTGGAGTACCATTCTTTTCAATATCAGGCTCTGAATTTGTTGAAATGTTTGTCGGTATGGGTGCCGCAAGGGTTCGTGATCTATTTAAACAAGCCCAGGAAAAAGCTCCTTGTATAGTGTTTATTGATGAAATAGATACTATAGGTAAGAAACGTGATGGATCTGGTTTTGCAGGCAATGACGAAAGGGAACAAACATTGAACCAGCTATTGGCAGAAATGGATGGCTTTGATGGAAGTAGTGGAGTTGTAATACTAGCAGCTACAAACAGACCAGAAATTTTAGACAAGGCATTGTTAAGGCCAGGTAGGTTTGATAGGCGTGTACCAGTAGAACTTCCAGATCTTCAAGGTAGAGAGGCGATATTAAAAGTACATGCTAAAAAGATTAAAATAGCAAAAAATGTTGATTTTAATGCTATAGCTAGAGCCACTGCAGGTGCTTCAGGAGCAGATTTAGCAAATATTATAAATGAAGCTGCAATATTGGCTGTGAAACAAGGAAGAAAACAAGTAATTCAAAAAGATTTGGAAGAGGCTTTAGAAACAGTTATTGCAGGACAACAGCGTAAAAATAAGGTAGTATCAATGCAGGATAAGTTAATTATTGCTTATCACGAAATAGGACATGCTATAGTAGCTGCAAAGCTGGAAAATTCAGCTCCTGTTCATAAAATAACTATAGTTCCTAGAACATCTGGTGCATTGGGATATACAATGCAAGTAGATGAAGATGAGAAATTATTATTAAGTAAAGAACAAATACTAGCCAAAATTACCACATATACTGGTGGTAGGGCAGCTGAAGAAATTATATTTAACTCTATTACATCTGGTGCATCTAATGATATTGAAATGGCAACAAAGCTTGCCCGGGCAATGGTCACTAGATTGGGCATGACAGAAGAGTTTGATATGATGGCTCTAGAAACTATTAACAACAAGTATCTTGGCGGGGATGCTTCCTTAGTTTGTTCTGAAACTACCATTGCAAGGGCAGATGAGGTGGTCCTTGAAATAATAAAATCCTGTCACAATAAAGCAAAGGATATATTGAAGGAAAATATAGATAAACTTCATCAGTTGGCTAAATATTTGTTAGAAAGGGAAACTATTTCTGGTGAAGAGTTTATGGACATATTAGAAGGTAGAGTAACTGTTAGTTTACAGTTAGAAGCATAGGCCTTGTAACTATTTTGTTACAAGGTTTTTCTTTTTTAAATAAAAAGTATGGTATAATAAAATTATCAAAAAGTTAATCAAAGGGGAAAATTTATGAAAAAACATATACAAGCTTATATAGCAACAACAATAATTCTACTTCTATTAATTGGCGTTGGCTTTTTTATCTATCTAAATACGCAGAAGCCTAATAAAGAAGTTATATCTATTTCTGATGATGTCTACTTGGTTTATAAAGATGAGTATTTTACAGATGAAACCCTTTTTAGGATGGAAGGGGACGTAATATATATTTCCCTTAACTTTATCAAGGAATATATAGATTTTGATATATTTTATGATGAGAAGGAAAAGATGGTAATTATCACAGACCAGGATAAGGTTTTAAGATATATTGTAGATGAGGATAAGGCTACTATAAATCATAGAGAGTTTATGTTGGATTTGCCTGTAAAAGAAATTGAAGGACAAGTATATTTACCTGAGGATATACTTTCAAGCCAATATGGTTTAGAAATTAATTTCTGGGAAAATACAAGGGCTATAACTATAGACAGTTTTAATTCAAATTATATAATAGGTCAAGTAATAATGGAAGGAGGGCATATAAGAACAAATTTTGATATTAAAGCTCCCATAGTGCTTGAAAATATAGATGTTGAAACTAACCTTTTTATATTTGAGGAGTACATGGATTGGTATAAGGTAAGGACCTTTGATGGAATTATAGGTTTTATAGAAAAAAAATATATAAAGATTGACCTCATAAGCAATATTTATAGTACGGAAAGCAATTATTCTTTGGATAATATGACCAGTGAAAAAATAAACCTTACTTGGGATTACACCAATAGAAAGATGGAAAATTTTAAGGAGGCAAATATTATTTATGGTGTTAATATCCTTAGCCCTACTTGGTTTGAAATTATTGATGAAAATGGAAATATAAATGATAAAGGAAATAAGGATTATGTAAGGGAATACAAAGGCTTAGGGTATAAAATATGGCCTTTAATATCCAATGGATTTGATCCTGATTTAACTAATAAATTATTGTCTAGCAGTTCAACAAGAGAAAAACTGATTAAGGATATTTTACTTCTCTATTATGAATATGGTGTTGATGGTATTAATATTGATTTTGAAAATGTTCATTTAAAGGATAGAGATTTATTAACTCAATTTGTTAGGGAATTATATCCTGTTTTTAAGGAAAAAGGTATGACTGTAAGTATGGATGTTACTCCTATTTCAGTATCTGAAAATTGGTCTATGTGTTATGATAGAAAAAGACTGTCTGAAACTGTAGATTACATAATACTAATGGCCTATGATCAACATTGGGCAACCAGTCCTGTGGCTGGCTCTGTAGCACAATATACCTGGGTTGAGGAAAGTTTAAAGAAGGTTTTAGAGGAAGTTCCTAAAGAAAGATTAATACTGGGATTGCCTTTTTATACCAGATTATGGACCATTGAAGATACTGAAGAGGGCGAAAAGGTAACATCTGTTGCCTTGTCTATGGAAGCTGCAAAAAAATTTATTGAAGAGAACTCTGTATCTTTAGGATGGGATGAAGAAAGTGGACAATATTATGGTGAAGTATTTAAGGAAGGGAAGACCTATAAAATATGGGTTGAAAATGATAAATCTTTGAGGCTTAAAGCATCTTTGGTAAATAAATATGATTTGGCAGGTATTGCCACTTGGAGAAGGGGCTTTGAAATTGAAGATATATGGCCTGTTTTATCACAGACTATTAATTTAAATTAATGAGGGGTGATTGTATGTATAAATATAAGGATGTTAAAATCCATTTAGTTCAAGGGGATATTACTACTATGGCTGTTGATGCAATAGTAAATGCTGCCAACAATACCTTATTAGGTGGTGGCGGTGTTGATGGAGCCATCCACAGAGCTGGGGGTCCAACAATACTTGAACAATGTAAAAAAATTGGAGGATGTCCTACAGGGGAAGCCAGAATAACCACTGCAGGTAATATGCCCAGTAAATATGTAATACATGCTGTTGGGCCTGTATATAAAGGTGGCAACAAAAATGAGGACAAACTTTTATACAATGCCTACTATAATTCATTGAAATTAGCAAAGGATTACAATTTAAAAACCATAGCTTTTCCAGCCATTTCTACGGGAGTTTATGGATATCCAAAGGATGAAGCTAGTGATATAGCTATAAAAGCTGTTATGGATTTTATAGATAATGAAGGTGGAATTGAAGAGGTATATTTTGTATTATTTAATAAAGATAATTACACCCTTTATGAAGAAAAGTTAAATTTAAAATTTAGCAGGTAATAGTATATAAAATTTTAAATTAAATATTGACTTTTTTCTATTTTCATAATACCATATGCAGTAAAGTTTGATTTAAAGGGTGTGTTTAAAATTTTAGCAGATACACATAAAATAATTGCCAGCAATGTTTTTGAAAATATATATCAAATATATGGTATACAACTGGATAAAAAAAGATTATTAAAAGGTTCTGTAGCTCCGGATAAACTACCTAAATATAGACTTCATAGACATTATAAGGATGAAAGTTTAAATTATGTGGTAAATGAAATATCTAAGCTAATATTTATATCTAAAGCTTTAGATTTTAATGAAAAAATTGATCCAATAAGGTTGAAAATTTTAAGCTACAATTTGGGTGTTATATCACACTACTTAAGTGATTTTGTATGTCTACCCCATGCCCAAAGGTGGACATTTTATAAAAATTTAATAAAGCACATAAATTACGAAACTAAGTTAAATGAATATGCTCCTTATCATGACTTTAAAAAGAATATCATTACAGTAAAGGATATGGACATATTCAAGACAAAAAAAGTAAAACTAAAGCCCATAATAAAGGAATATATAGAAGAAGTCATAAAGGAGCATTCTTTTTATTACGGCTTTAAAGGAGACCTTGATTTTGCTCTATCATTAAGTTTAAAAATAAGCTGTTTTGTAATTGATACTGTCAAGGCTTACAGCCATGAAGCATATAGAGATTTTGCTTTTATATTCTAGCAAAAAAAATAATATAAATATTAAATTATTATTGACAATTTGGATATAATACAATATAATAAGTAATTAAATATAATATGCAAACACAAAAGGCAGTGAAGGGAAGAGTAGTCATAGAGGAAGTTATAGAGAGTCGGCCATTGGTGGAAAGCCGATACGGAATCTATGATGAAGAACATCCCGGAGCATCTAACCGAAAGAGGAAACTCTAGTAGGCTTAGACGGGTATAGTCCGTTATCAACTATACAGTATCGAACTTTTGTTCTGTACTGGTTTGAGGGAGCTATGCTAACTAAGGTGGCACCGCGGAAGTTAACCTTTCGTCCTTTGGATGAAAGGATTTTTTGTTTTTTAAGGAGGTATATTATGGAAAAGCTAGGAAAGTTGCACTTGAAGAAAAAAGTATTAGATATTAAAGAAACACAAATTGCTATAAAAACTATAAAGGATTTTTTTGAAAGACGTTTGTCAAAAAAATTAAATTTAATAAGAGTTTCTGCACCCTTATTTGTAAAGCCTGAAACAGGCTTAAATGATAATTTAAGTGGAGTAGAAAAGCCTGTATCTTTTAATATAAGAAAATATAATATTGAGGTTGAAATTGTTCAATCATTGGCTAAATGGAAGAGAATGGCTTTAAAGACTTATGGTTTCAATCCAGGTGAAGGTTTGTATACAGATATGAATGCCATAAGGCCTGATGAAGAATTGGACCATACCCATTCTGTATATGTAGACCAATGGGATTGGGAAAAAGTAATTACTAGACAGGACAGAAGTGAGGATTATTTGAAAAAAACTGTAGAAGATATATATGAAGTCTTTAAGGAAACGGAAGAGAAAATAAATACTATGTACCCTATGCTTCAGAAAAAGCTTCCTGATAAAATACATTTCATTACTACTCAAGAACTGGAAGATATGTATCCTGACAAGACACCAAAAGAAAGGGAACATTTAATATGTGAAAAATACAAGGCAGTTTTTTTGATGAAAATAGGCAAAAGATTAAAATCTGGCCAACCTCATGATGGTAGAAGCCCAGATTATGATGATTGGGAACTTAATGGTGATATTTTGTTCTGGAATCCAGTGTTAAAAGAGGCTCTTGAGTTATCAAGTATGGGTATCAGGGTAGACGAGAAATCTCTAAAAGAACAGCTATTAGCTGCAGGAGCTTTAGATAGATTAAATAAAAAATATCATAAGATGTTAATAGAGGGAAAACTGCCTTTAACCATAGGTGGGGGTATAGGCCAATCAAGAATATGTATGTACTTTTTAGAGAAAAAGCATATAGGAGAAGTTCAGGCTTCTGTGTGGACAGATTCTATAATAGAAGAATGCAAAAAAGACAATATATTTTTACTTTAAAAGAAAAATAGTGTAAAATATATAAAAAGCATAGGAGTAATGGCATGGGCAGAAAGATAAAATTATCATATATTTTACTGGGATTAGGAATAGGAATTATTTTAACTAATTTCATATATTATATAAGTCCAAGGATTGAATATAGGGACTTAAGTGATGATGAAATTATTGAAAAGGCAAAAGATTTGGGGATGGTCTTTGTAAAGGATGCAATCCAAGTTGATAAAGTTGAAGATGACTATGAAGATGACTATATTGATGAGTCAAATGAAGAAGAGTTAGAAGAAATAGTATTCAAAGTGGAAGAAGGTCAAAATTTAACAAATATTGCTGAAAATCTTTATAGGCTTGGATTAATTGATGACATAAGTAGCTTTATAAACTATTGTAAAGAAAGAGGGATAACTTCACGTCTTAGAGTAGGAACTTATAAATTAACAACTGGTATGGATTATGAGACCTTAGTTAAAATTCTTACTAAAAGTTTGGAAAATTAGTATTGTTGTACTATTTTGTTGGAAACATTGAAAGGTCTTCAATGTTTCCTTTTTATTTTCAAAAAAACAAAACAGTAAATAAATTATTGTAGTATAATAGATTATAGCATCGAACAAAAACGAAAATAATTGGTTTATTTATCCAAAATGTTGGAAACAATTGCTAAGGAGGAGGGATAAGTTTGTTGTTAGCAGAAAAAGGACTTGGAGAATTGTATGATGGTTTGTTGTACAATTTTTTGTACAATAACGACATAAATTCTATACACATCCTCCTAAACCTTTATGATATAGAAATCAGTACTACAAATATATATCCTAAATATAGATGTACAAAAGATATAAGGAAAAGGATTAGAAGACTTCTTTTTCCAAGAAGGGATAGGCAATTGATTTCCAACAATGTTTCGATGCTGGTACATGAAGATATAGATAGACTAGAACTTGTGTTTTATCTAAAGGGATATTATAATGGTTATAATGACATTAGATGGGTAAATTTTTTGGAAGATGAGGCTTTAAAAAGAATGGATGAAAATGATTTATATGAAAAAAATTTTCTTTTTCATTATGATATATCAAACCGGGATATTCAAAGAGTTATCAAGGACTTATTTCTTTATATAGATTTTAACGAAAAGGAGACCAATACTTTAGATAATTTAATTTCTTCTTATTGCAATAAAATTATAAAAAGAAAAATATACAATTTAAATACATACATAGATAAACAACTTACAATAAGCTATAGTCAAAAAAAACCAAATATACAGGAAGAAGATTTATTGACACATAGACAATTAAGGAATATATACAAGTCCTTAGTGAAGATTATAGAAAAAAATATGATCAATACATATAAAGAAGCCTATTGGTTTGGAATAAATGACAGGGTTTTGAGTAGATATAAATAAATATGTATAAAATTTTTTAAAATGGAAAAAATATCCCTCAGATAGTAATGGAGGGATATTTTTGAAAAGATATATTGGTATATACATATTTATATTTTGCTTTATATTGTTCCTTACTAGCTTTGGAATAGGATATTATTTGACAAGCATAAGAAATGGAAGGAATTTGGCAATAGAAAATACAGAAATTAGCGGAATTGAAGATTTAGAGATTATACAAGAAGTGGAAAGAATTACTCCTAATACTTTTATTGAAATAAGAATTCATTATAAAAAGTGTAACCACAATATAACAAAATTGAATGAAAAAGACAACAATATTGTTAATATGACTGAAGAAGAGTATAAGGCTTATTTAAGAGAAAATTATCCTAATGTGAAGCTTATAAAATTTTCAAGTAAGGAAATTCTTTTAGAAGAGGAAAGAAACCACCTTTGCCCTAATCATTATATAATTGGTGAACATGAAGGAAAGGTAGCTGTATTTAAAATTGACGATAATGGGCAAATGTATCTAGACAAGGTTTTTGCAGATTATCCTATAACTCTGCTTAAAAAAATAGACCAGGAAAAATTAAGGGAAGGAATAATTGTAGATAGTGAAGAAGAACTATCCGATGTATTGGAAAATTTTATCTCTTAAACTAAGTTAGTAATTCTAACTTAGTTTTTTCATTAAAAATTACAGTTAAATATGTTAGAATAATATATATTAATATTGAAGGGTGAAATTTATGGTTATTCTCGGTATTGATCCAGGCTTGGCTATAGTAGGATATGGAGTAATTGAAGTATTAGGAAATAAATATGGTGTTTTAGATTATGGAATTATTACTACAGACAAAGATTTATATATTCCTGAAAGATTGAAGTTAATTTATGACGAGCTAAGTTTAATCATTAATAAGTACAATCCAGAAGATGTAGCCATGGAAGAGCTATTTTTTAATAAGAATGTAAAAACGGCCATAAAAGTAGGACAAGCTAGAGGAGCAGCCATATTAGCTGCTAAAAATAAGGGGCTTGATATTTTTGAGTATACGCCTTTACAGGTAAAGCAGGCAGTTGTTGGATATGGAAGAGCAGAAAAAAGACAGGTGCAGGAAATGGTAAAAATACTACTTAACTTAAAAACAATACCTAAGCCAGATGATGCTGCTGATGCTTTGGCCATAGCAATATGCCATGGTAGCTCTATAAAATATAAGGATATGTTTAGAATGAAATAAAGGGTGATAGATTTGTATGAATACATTAAGGGTAGAGTAGTAAAGATTAAAGATGATTATGTAATAATTGATAATGGTGGAATAGGATATAGGGTATTTACATCTAGGTATTCAATAAATAATATGGATATAGGAGATACCCTAACTATGTATTTAGACTTAAATTTAAGAGAAGATGGAATATACTTATATGGTTTTACATCTGAAGAAGAATTGAAAATCTTTAATATGCTGAGGCTTGTTTCTAAAATTGGGCCTAAGGTGGCATTAAATATATTATCAACTTTAACTCCTAATGAAATAAAAAGTGCAATATATAATAATGATATTGATTCTTTTGTTAAGGTACCTGGCATAGGTAAGAAAACTGCCAATAGGATAGTACTTGAACTTAAGGATAGAATTAAAGGTGAAGATATTATTAGTGGTATTGTAGCCCAGGATAAGGATGAAGACAATTTACAAATAGCCATAGAAGGAATGATGTCCTTAGGATATACTAAAGGAGAAGTACTGAAAGTTGTAAAAGATTTGGATATAAGCCAAATGGATGCTGAACAGATTATAAGGGAAGCCTTAAAAAGGTTTTCAAAATAGATAGAAAGGTATTGATGTAAATGAACAAAAAAGACCAACGAATAGTTACTAGTACTTTAAGAGAAGAAGACAGGGATAATGAAATTTCACTAAGGCCAAAATGGCTTCATGAATACATAGGACAAGACAAGGTGAAGGAAAAGCTCAACATATTTATAAAAGCTGCAAAGGAACGAAAAGAGCCTTTAGACCATGTACTTTTATATGGTCCTCCAGGATTAGGAAAAACTACTCTAGCACATATAATTGCAAATGAAATGGGGGTTAATGCTAGAATAACATCTGGACCAGCAATTGAAAGACCGGGAGATTTAGCTAGTATACTCACAAATTTAGCTGAAGATGATGTTTTGTTCATAGATGAAATTCACAGATTAAATAGGACGGTAGAGGAAATATTATACCCTGCAATGGAGGATTATGCATTGGATATAATAATAGGCAAGGGGCCTAGTGCAAGATCTGTAAGGCTTGAACTATCAAGATTTACATTGATTGGTGCAACAACAAGGGCAGGACTTTTAACTTCTCCTTTAAGGGATAGATTTGGAGTAATGTTAAATCTAGAGCTTTATGATAATGAAAGTCTAAAAAAGATTATAAAACGTTCAGCTAGCATACTCAATATAGAAATAGATGATTTAGGTGCTCTAGAAATTGCAAAAAGGTCAAGAGGTACACCTAGAATTGCAAATAGACTTTTAAAGCGGGTAAGAGATTATGCCCAGGTAATGGGTGATGGAATTATTACTTTAGATGCAGCAAAGAAAGGATTAGAAATGTTGGAAATAGACGAATTAGGATTGGATGAAGTAGATAGACGTCTAATACTTACAATGATTAATAACTTTGGTGGAGGACCTGTAGGAATTGACACCCTTTCTGCTGCCACTGGAGAGGAAAAGGACACTATTGAGGATGTATATGAACCATATTTATTACAGATAAACTTTATTAATAGAACTCCTAGGGGAAGAGTTGTTACCAAAAAAGCCTATGAGCACTTTAATATACCATACAATAAGGATGGGGTGAGAAAATGAATTCTATGGGGAAGATCTTGTTAACTTTTGGAATAGCTCTTACCATCTTTGGCTTAATCATTTTAATAGGTGAAAAATTTGGATTAGGGAAACTTCCTGGAGATATTTTTATAAAAAAAGGCAACTTTACTTTTTTCTTTCCAATTGTATCAAGTATTTTAATAAGCCTTTTACTTACTTTGCTATTAAATTTATTTATTAGAAGATAAGGGGGAGAGCTATGAAAAAACCAATATCTATAATAATTTCAGTTGTAATATTGCTAGGATTTATTTTGCATTATGGTTATGTTTATGCAGAAAAAGAGTATGATAATTATATAAAAGTCAGGCTTACATATCCCTTAAAGTCAGAAAGAGAGATTAAACTATATAGTAATGATGGTTTTTACCTATACAATATAGATGATATGGAGAATGAAATAGAATTTTTTGATATAAATGAGATCCGTATTGTTGTAGAAGAAGGTGAAATATATATTTTGGATTCGGATGAAGAATTGGTTTATTTTTTAGATAATGGTGAGGATTTACTAATTAAATCAAGAAAGGAAAACATAATTAAAGTTGAAGAAATGTATTATAGAGGATATATTATGTTTAACACAAGTGGGGACAAGCTTTGTATTATTAATTATCTGGATATCGAAGAATACTTATATGGCGTTGTACCTAGGGAAATGGGTTCATCCTTCCATATGGAAGCCCTAAAAGCTCAGGCCATAGCATCAAGGACCTATGCTATGAGGAATTTAAACAAACATATAAGTGATGGATACAATCTTTGTGATACTGTACACTGTCAGGTATATGGAGGATACAACGTTGAAAGTCCTAAAACAAGTGAAGCTGTGGATAAAACAAAGGGTATGATTATAACATATAATGGACGTCCTATTGATGCTGCTTTCCATTCAAACAGCGGTGGGCATACAGATGATGCAAAAGAAATATGGGGTGGCGATGCACCTTATTTAACTGGTAGAGTGGATGAATTTTCAAAATCCTTCCCAAATAGCAGCTGGAAGTTGAATTTAACATCAGAAGAAATAGGCAGTAAATTGAAAAATAATGGCATAAATGTAGGAAAAGTATTGGATTTAATTATACTGGATACTACGCCTGCTGGGAGGGTGTCTGAAATTGTAATTGTAGGAACTACAGGCAAAAAAATTATAAGTGGAAATGAATTTAGAACAATAATAGGTGGTGATACTTTAAAAAGTACTCTATTTACTGTAGATAAGGAAAATAAATTTGATAATGAAATAAAAATTTATTCTATAGATAAATATGAGAATAAAAAAAATGTGGCGTTAAACAATATAGGTATAATTGATAAGGATGGAAATATATTGAAGGCAGATAAAATAAATTATATAATAACTGACAGGGGAATAGAGCATGTAAATTTGGATACTATAGCTAATATAGTTAATTTTACTATTTATGGTAAAGGATATGGTCATGGTCTAGGAATGAGCCAATGGGGAGCTGAAGGTATGGCCCTTAATGGATATAATTATGAGGAAATTTTAAAATACTACTACAAAGGAGTAGATATAGAATACATGAGGTAAGAAGGATGATACTATGAAAACTAGTGATTTTTATTATGAATTACCAGAAGAGTTAATAGCACAGCATCCAATAAAAAATAGGGAAGAATCCAGACTTCTTATTTTAGATAAGGAAACTGGGAATATAGAACATAAGAAGTTTAAAGACATAATAAATTATTTAAATGAAGGAGATTGTTTAGTTTTAAATGATACTAAAGTAATTCCTGCAAGGCTCTTTGGAAATAGGGAAGGAAAAGATGAGAAAATAGAATTTTTATTGCTGAAAAATATTGAAGGCAATTTGTGGGAAACTCTAGTTAAACCAGGGAAAAAAGTAAGACCTGGTGGGAAAATTGTATTTGGAGATGGACTTTTAGTGGCTAATGTATTAAGCATTGAAGAAGGTGGTACAAGGATAGTGGAGTTTCACTATGATGGTATATTTGAAGAGGTATTAGATAGGTTAGGGGAGATGCCCTTACCACCTTATATTAAGGAAAAGCTAGAGGATAAAGAAAGATATCAAACAGTTTATGCTAAACACGAAGGTTCTGCTGCTGCTCCTACTGCAGGTTTACATTTTACAAAGGAACTTTTAAGTTCAATAGAGGAGAAAAAGGTAAATTTAGCTTATTTGACCCTCCATGTAGGATTAGGAACCTTTAGGCCAGTTAAAGTAGAAAATATTGAGGAGCATCATATGCATTCGGAATACTATGAATTAAATGAAGAGGCAGCAGAAAAAATAAATTTAGCTAAAAAAAATGGTGGCAGAATTATAGCTGTAGGAACTACTAGTGTAAGAACATTGGAGACTATAGCTACACAAGAAGGGAAAATTGTACCTAAAAAAGGATGGACAGATATATTCATATATCCTGGATATGAGTTCAAGGCTGTTGATTGTCTTATAACTAATTTCCATTTACCTGAATCAACCCTTTTAATGTTAGTTAGTGCTTTTGCAGGAAGGGAAAAAATATTAAATGCTTACAAAATTGCAGTGGAAAACAGATATAGATTTTTTAGCTTTGGAGATGCAATGTTCATCAAGTAGAAGGAGGAAAAAAATGGCGTTAGAATTCAAAGTATTAAAGGAGTCTACTGAGTGTTCTGCTAGATTGGGCCAAATAAAAACGCCCCATGGAGTAATTGAAACTCCCGTATTTATGCCAGTAGGCACTCAGGCAACAGTTAAAGCTATGACTCCGGAAGAAGTAAGAGACTTAGGTGCTCAAATCATACTGAGCAATACCTATCATCTTTATTTAAGGCCAGGTCATAAGTTGATTGAAGAAGCAGGTGGATTGCATAAGTTTATGAACTGGCATAAACCAATTTTAACAGATAGTGGTGGATTTCAAGTATTTAGCTTGAACGATTTAAGGAAAATAACTGAAGATGGTGTAGAGTTCAGGTCCCATATAGATGGTTCCACCCATTTTATAAGTCCCGAGAAATCCATAGAAATACAAAATTCCTTAGGTGCTGACATTATTATGTGTTTTGATGAATGCACTCCATATCCTGCAGACTATGAATATGTGAAAGAATCCATGGAAAGAACCAGCCGTTGGGCAAAAAGGTGTAAGGACTACCATGAAAATTGGGATAAACAAGCCTTATTCGGTATAGTACAAGGTGGAATGTATAAGGATTTAAGGGAAAAAAGTGTTAAGGATATTTTAGATATAGGATTTCCAGGATATGCTATAGGAGGATTAAGTGTAGGAGAACCACTAGAGCTTATGTGTGAGATGCTTGATTTTACAACACCAATGTTACCAAAAGATAAGCCAAGATATTTAATGGGTGTTGGTACTCCAGATTATTTATTTGAAGCAGTTATAAGAGGAATAGATATGGCTGATTGTGTTCTTCCCACAAGAATTGCTAGGAATGGGACTGTAATGACTAGTCAGGGCAGGCTAACCATTAGAAATGCAGAATATAAAAATGATTTTAATAAGCTAGATCCTGAATGTGATTGTTACACTTGTACAAATTATACAAGGGCATATATTAGACATCTTTTTAATGTAAATGAAATATTAGGGGCCAGATTAGCTACTATCCATAATTTATATTTCCTTTTAAAACTGATGGGAAATATTAGGGAAGCCATTAGACAAGATAGGCTTATGGAATATAGAGAAGAATTTTATAAAAAGTATGGATACATTAAATAAAAAAGAAGGTTTTTTAAATTTTTTGTTGAATATAAATAAGGAGAAATAAAAAAGGAGGAATGCATATGGCAAATGCTGGTGCAGCACAAGGTTTAAATTTTAGCGGTCTTATATTACCTATAGCAATTCTTGCAATCTTCTATTTTATGGCTATTAGGCCTCAAAAGAAGAGAGAAAAGCAGATTATGGAAATGAGAAGCAATTTAAAAGTAGGTGATGAAGTAATAACTATAGGTGGAATGCATGGTAGAATAGTAAAAATTAAAGATGAAATAGTTACTTTAGAACTTGGTGCAGATAGAACTAAAATAGAATTTAGTAAATGGGCTATAGGTTCTGTTGTTAAGAAAGAAAATGAAAACAAAGAAAATAAATAACTTCCTTATTTTTAAGGAAGTTTTTACTTTTTTGTAATAAACTCCACTTACCTTTAATAAATTTTAATAGAATAGGAGGTGGAGTTTGTGAAGACAAGTGTAATAAGGCGTAGCATAGATATATTAAAGAGTTTAGGACTTGCTTTTTTATTAACTATAATATTATTATTAATTTTAACAACATTGCTTACATTTACGTCTTTAAAGGAAGATAATATTACCCTGATTAATACAATAATCATGATTTTGTCCATAGTTGTAGGAAGTATTAGTCTGGCATTTAAGGTAGATGAAAAAGGATGGCTAAATGGTGGATTAATAGGTATCTTGTACTTTGTAATATTGGTTTTAATAAACTTTTTATTTATAAAGCCTTTCATATTTGATATATATACTATTGGAAAGCTGTTTATTTGTTTAATATCAGGTGCAATAGGTGGTATGATTGGGGTAAATATAAAATAAACTTTATCTCATTATGAATTTGTGGTATAATTTATAAAGCACTCTATTGTTTATGTAGAAGGAGGGTTTTAGTTGAAATACATAAGAACTTTAACAGGTAGAAATCTAAAAAATACTTTAGCAAATGGTGGATGTGGTGAGTGTCAAACTTCTTGTCAATCTGCCTGCAAAACTTCTTGCACAGTAGGAAATCAAAAATGTGAAAACAATTAATTAACAAAGGCAGTGGTTTATACCACTCCTTTTTAATTTGTATATAAAGGAGGATTTTTTGTGGACATGAAAAATAGAATTCATAAATTCTTTTTAAATAATAGATATATAGTGCTTGATGTGTATAGTGGTGCAGTACATGTGGTTGATGGTATAGTATATGACATATTAGATTATTATAAGACTGATTCATTGGAAGAGATAAAAGAAACATTGAAAGAAAAATACCATATATCTCAAATTGAAGAAGCTTACGAGGAAATAAAAACACTGGAAAAGGAAGGCCTTTTATATTCTGACGAGATTGATACCAATAATATTAATTACAATACAGACAATGTAATTAAAGCCATGTGCCTTCATGTAGCTCACGATTGTAACTTAAGATGCAAATATTGCTTCGCTTCTCAAGGAGATTTTAAAGGTCAAAGACTTTTAATGGATTTAGAAGTTGGCAAGAGAGCTTTAGAATTTTTATGTGAAAATTCAGGCAAAAGAAGAAACCTGGAAGTAGATTTCTTTGGTGGAGAACCTTTGATGAACTTTGAAGTAGTAAAAGAACTTGTCTCCTATGGAAGGGAAATTGAAAAAAAATATAATAAGCATTTTAGATTTACTATAACAACAAATGGGGTACTCTTGGATGAAGAAAAAATTGATTATATTAACAAAAATATGGATAATGTGGTACTGAGCATAGATGGAAGAAGAGAGATAAATGATATAATGAGAAAAACTATTACCGGTAAAGGAAGCTATGATGTAATACTACCTAAAATCAAGGACTTTGTTGATAAAAGAGGGGACAAGGACTATTATATAAGGGGTACCTTTACAAGTTATAATTTAGACTTTTCAAAAGATGCCCTTCATTTTTATGAACAGGGTTTTAAAAAAATATCCATAGAGCCAGTTGTTACTTCTCCTGATATGGATTACGCTTTAAAAGAAGAACACCTGGAAGAAATATTAAGTGAATATGAAAAATTTTCAAAAGAATATATTGACATTAAGAAAAAAGATAAAGAATTCCTCTTTTTCCATTTCATGATAGACTTAAATCAGGGTCCTTGTCTTGCAAAAAGATCCATAGGATGTGGGGCAGGAAGTGAATATATAGCTGTAACCCCTGAAGGGGATATATATCCTTGTCATCAGTTTGTAGGAGAAGAAAAATTTAAGCTAGGAGATATATTTAATGGTATTACCAATGTTGAAAAAAGGGAAGAATTTAAAAAGGCAAATGTATTTAACAAGGAAGAATGTCATAATTGTTGGGCTAAATTCTATTGTAGCGGCGGTTGTCATGCTAATGCATACTATACCAATAAGGATATACTAAAACCATATAAATTAGGATGTGAAATGGAAAAAAAGAGAATAGAATGTGCAATCTCAATATTAGCAAATCTATAATAAGACAAAAGGTATCTCTTTTGTCTTATTTAATGGCATACGAGTTTAACATATATAGATTACATTGGAGTGATATATTTGGAAAAATGGTTTTTAAGAAATGTTAAGGGGAATCTAGATGCAATATCAAGACAATTAAATATAAGTAAAGTTTTGTCTAGACTGTTATTAAATAGGGGTATTAAAGATCTTAAGCTTATGGATAGCTTTATTAATCCTACTTTGGACAAACTTTACAATCCACGGCTTATGAAGGATATGGAAAAGGGTGTAAAAATACTAAAGGAAAGTATATTAAATAATGAGAAAATCAGAATATGTGGTGATTATGATCAGGATGGCAATTCTGCAATACTTACCTTATACAAAGGTATAACTAGATGTGGCGGTAATGTAGATTATGTAATACCTCATAGAATAATAGACGGTTATGGTATAAATGAAAGGATAGTTGAGGAAGCAAAAAGTGATGGAGTGGACCTTATAATTACTTGTGATAATGGAATATCTGCTTTTGAGGCAATAGATCTTGCAAAGAAACTGGGCATGAAAATAATTATAACTGATCACCATGAAATAAGCTGTACTTATGATGATAGAGGAAATTTAGAGTATAAGATACCTAAAGCAGATGCAGTTATAAATCCAAAAAGGCCTGACTGCAAATATCCTTTTAAAGAACTTTGTGGAGCTGGTGTAGCTTTTAAGTTTGTACAAGTATTATATGAAGAAATGGGAATAGATGTGAGAGAGTCCTATGAGCTTTTAGAATTTGTAGCCATGGGAACAGTATGCGATGTTGTGGACCTTGTTGGTGAAAACAGAATAATAGTTAAAGAAGGATTAAAAAGAATAAATAATACGGATAATAAAGGCCTTAAGGCCCTTATAAAGGCAACAGGATTAGAAGGAAGAAGGATTAATCCATACACCCTTGGTTTTGTAATAGGACCTTCCATAAATGCTTCAGGTAGGCTTGATAGTGCAGATATTGCAGTGGAGTTGTTGCTTACTTCTGATGAGAATTTAGCTTATGAATATGCAGAAAGGTTGCATTCTTTAAATGAAGAAAGAAAATATATGACTGAAAAGGGGATTAAAAAGGTAATTGATCAAATTGAAATGAATGGCTTTAAAAAGGATAAAGTATTTGTCATATATGAAAAGGATATCCATGAAAGTATAGCTGGAATAATAGCTGGTAGAATAAAAGATATGTACTATAGGCCAACAATTATACTTACTGATTCAAAAAAGGAAAATGAAATAAAAGGTTCAGCTAGATCTATAGAAGAATATGATGTGTTTAAAGAAATATCTAAATGTAAAGATTTACTTAATGAATTTGGTGGCCATTCTATGGCAGCCGGGTTGGCCTTGAAGCGGGAAAATCTTGAAAAATTAAGAATAAGGCTTAATGAACAAGCTGATTTAACTAGAGAGGATTTAACCCCTAAAATATATATAGATATGAGGCTTCCCTTAGAATATTTAAGCTTTGAACTTGTTGAAGAGCTTAAGTTATTGGAACCCTTTGGAAAGGGAAATCCAAAACCTTTATTTGGTGAAAAAAATATACCTGTTGTAAAAGCCTTTAAATTAGGTAAAAATCATAATACCCTAAAATTAATTCTAAAAATGAAAAATGGCAAGACTATAGAAGGACTATATTTTGGAAATATTGATGAATTTGATAGGAGAATGTCAGAAAAGTTCAGCCAGGCTGAAGTATCAAATATGTATAAGGGTATTAGTAATAATATAAGGCTAGATATAGCTTATACCCCCGATATAAATGAATATATGGGTTACAGAAATCTACAAATTATGATATATTATTATAGATAATTTGATGTTCTAAAAGTTTTTAGTGAAATATTTTTAAAATTGATATATAATTTCATTATACAAGGATTAGAATGGGAATTTAGGCTTAAAACTTAGGTTTTAGGTCTAAAATAATAATTAAAAGGTGAGCATTCGATGTTAGAAAATTTATTGTCAAAAATACAAGAATATTATCCACATGCTGATATGGATCTTATAATAAAAGCGTATAATTATGCTGAAAGCTGTCATCAAGGCCAGTATAGGAATTCAGGAGACAAGTACTTTACCCATCCATATAATGTAGCCATGATTTTAGCTGATTTGAATATGGATGATATAACTATTGCTGCTGGTCTTCTTCATGATGTATTAGAAGATACGGAAGTAAAATATGAAACATTGGTAGAAATGTTTGGGGAAGAAGTAGCCAATTTAGTAGAGGGAGTAACTAAATTGAAAAAACTTAAATTCAAATCCAAACAGGAAAGCCAAGCAGAAAACCTAAGAAAGATGGTTTTGGCCATGGCCAAGGACATTAGGGTTATTATAATAAAATTAGCTGATAGGCTCCACAACATGAGGACTTTAGAGTATATGAGTGAGGCAAAGAAGAAAGAAAAGGCCATTGAAACATTAGAGATATATGCTCCCTTAGCCCATAGACTTGGGATATCTAAAATTAAATGGGAATTAGAAGATTTGTCTTTGAGATTTTTGGATCCTGAAGGCTATTATGATCTAGTAGAAAAAGTATCTAAAAGAAGAAAAGAAAGAGAAGAGTATATTAAAAGAATAATTGATGAATTGGACAAAAATTTAGAACAGATGAATATTAAAAGAGAAATAAGTGGAAGACCTAAAAATTTTTACAGCATATATAAAAAGATGGTCTATCAGAATAAGAGCTTTGAACAAATATTCGATCTTACAGCCATAAGGGTAATTGTTGATAGCATTAAGGATTGCTATGCTGTATTGGGATTGGTTCATACAATGTGGAAACCAATACCTGGTAGATTTAAGGATTATATTGCAATGCCTAAACCTAATATGTATCAATCATTGCATACAACAGTAATTGGGCCTGAAGGTGAGATATTTGAAGTTCAAATTCGAACATGGGAGATGCACAGAACTGCTGAATATGGTATTGCTGCCCATTGGAAATATAAGGAAGGAACTGTGAAAACTGACAATTTTGATGAAAAACTTACTTGGTTAAGGCAGTTAATGGAATGGCAAAAGGATTTAAAGGATCCAAGAGAGTTCATGGAAAGTTTAAAAGTAGATTTATTTACAGATGAAGTATATGTATTTACACCAAAAGGTGATGTTATAAATCTCCCTAATGGTTCAACACCTATTGACTTTGCCTATAGGGTGCACACGGATATTGGAAACAAATGTGTTGGTGCTAAGGTAGATGGTAGAATAGTACCTTTGGATTTTAAGTTAAAAAACGGAAATATAGTAGAAATACTTACATCTGCAAGTTCTAGTGGGCCTAGTAGGGATTGGCTTAAAATTGTAAAAAGCAGTCAAGCTAAAAGTAAAATTCGTCAGTGGTTTAAAAGAGAAAGAAAAGAGGAAAATATACTTAGGGGTAAAGAATTGTTTGATAAGGAAGTAAAAAAGCTTGGCCTTAAAATAACTGATCAGTTAAAAGATGAGTGGTTGAAAGATATTACAAAAAGATTAAGTCTAAGTACTGTTGATGACTTGTATGCTGGTTTAGGTTATGGAAGTATAACCTTATCCCAAGTGATGTCAAAGTTAAAAGAAAAGTATAAAAAACATTTTAAAATAAAAGAGGATAGGGCAAATATAGAAAGTAGACCTAAGGAAAGACCCCCTATAAGATCTAGTGAAAGACTAGGCCAGGGTATTAGTGTAAAAGGTGTTGATAATATAAAGGTCAGATTTGCAAAGTGCTGCAATCCTGTCCCTGGAGATGAAATTGTAGGATATATTACTAGAGGCAGAGGAATTTCAGTCCATAGAAAGGATTGCCCTAATATTAGTTATATAGAAAATAATGAAAGATTTATTGAAGTAAATTGGGGTGATGACATAAAGGCTGAATACCATGCTGAAATCCAGATAAAAGCTTTGGATAGACAAGGCTTATTAACTGAAATTACTCAAAATATAACTAATTCAGGTTTAGCATTGACAAGCTTAAGCGCTAGAACAAATAAGGAAAAATTAGCAATAATTAATATTGTTTTAGAAATTAAGGATATTGAACAATTGAGAGAGTTAATGAAAAATTTAAGAAAATTAAAGGATGTAATAGATGTATATAGGGTTATAAGCTAATAAGAGAGGTGCATATAATGAGAGCAGTGGTTCAAAGAGTTAAAGAAGGGAAGGTAATTGTTGAAGGAGAGACAGTAGGCCAAATAAATGAAGGTTTACTGGTTTTACTTGGTGTTGGGGACGATGACAATGATAAGGACTTAGAATATATAGTGAACAAAATATTAGGATTAAGGATTTTTGAAGATGAAAATGGAAAGATGAATCTGTCAGTAGAAGATATAAATGGAGAACTTTTAGTAGTGTCACAATTCACCCTGTATGGAGATGTTAGGAAGGGTAAAAGACCTAGTTTTACATCCGCTGCCCATCCTAGTATTGCAGAAGAATATTATAAGAAATTTATATCTAAATGTAAAGAATTGGGCATCAAAACTGAACATGGAGTATTTGGTGCTCATATGGACGTGAGTTTTATAAATAGTGGACCGGTTACAATACTAATAGATAGTAAAAAGACTTTTTAGGAGGGATAATTTTGGAGATCATTAGAATACCAGCAGGTATATATGCAGCTAATTGTTATTTAGTATATGATGAAGATACTAAAGAGGGAATTGTAATAGATCCAGGTGGAGATGCAGATGATATAATTAATAAAATAGAAGAACTGGGACTAGATATTAAATATATTGTACTAACCCATGGCCATGGAGATCATATTGCTGGAGTTGAGGATTTGAAAAAGTATACCAATGCAAAAGTTGCAATCCACAAAGATGATGCCCCGATGGTAAGGAATGGAGAAAAAAATTTATCAAGCAGAATGGCTATGGGTACTGTGGAAATCGAACCTGATATATTGCTAGATGAAGATGATGTTATAGAATTTGGTAAGCTTTCAGGTAAAGTTATTCACACTCCGGGACATACTCCTGGTGGCATTAGCTTAAAGATAGAGGATTCCTTATTTACTGGAGATACTCTATTTGCAGGTAGTATAGGCAGAACTGATTTTGAAGGAAGCTCATATGATAGTATTATTAATTCTATTAAAACAAAGTTAATAGTTTTTCCAGATGAAACCAGGGTTTATCCAGGGCATGGTCCATCTACTAGCATAAAAATGGAAAAAAGAAATAATCCTTTTTTGAGATAGAATATTAGCCACCTTTTAGGGAAAGATATATACTAGGAGGTGGCTTTTATGAAAAAGAAAGGCTATTTAAACTACTATAATCGTAAAGAAGATATAGATTTGCGTGACATACATGAGCTAATTGAGATGGGATTAAATAAAGAGGAAATAGCAAAAGAATTTGGTATATCTAAGAAATATGTAAAGAAAATAATTGAGGATTATTATAATGATTATTGAGAGGAATGAATATGATTTATGTACATCTAATAAATAATGATTATAGATACGAGGTTAATGAACTAATACGGGTTTTTTATTTTAATGAAGAAATAGTTTTTTTAGATGATTTGAAAGATTATAGTGAGGGATTTTTAATCGTAGTAGGCTTAAAGGATGTACTGTCCTTTACAAAAGTTTATAAGGATAATGAACTACTATGTGAAATTCAAATAGAGATAAAAAGTATAAATATAGGTGACCATGATATTGAAAAGAGGAGAAAAGTTGGTATTATACAAAGTCTCTATGATGCCTTAGACAATTTATCAACTGTAAAGGCACCTTGGGGAGTATTAACAGGAGTTAGACCTGTTAAAATTGTGCACAAATTAATGGACAAGGGCTATGATCATAAAGAGATACTAAATATACTAAAAGGTGGATACAGGCTTTATGATGAAAAAGCAAAACTATTAATTGATGTAGCCCAAAAACAAAGAAAACATATTTATCCAATAGATGAAAACCGGTTTAGTTTATATGTTGCCATACCATTTTGTCCAACCAGGTGTCTATATTGTTCCTTCCCTGCTGTAGGTATAGGCAAATATGGGCATCTTGTTGATGAGTATACAGAAAAGCTTATATATGAATTGGATATGATAGGAGAGCTTACAGACTCAAAACATATATCTACTGTTTATATAGGAGGAGGTACTCCTACTGCCATACCATGTAAAAATCTTCAAAAGATAATACATGCCATATATAGAAATTTTGGAAGGGAAAATATACAGGAGTTTACAGTAGAAGCAGGAAGGCCAGATACTATTAATGAAGAAATTCTTAAAATGTTAAAAGAAAATGGCATAAATAGAATTAGCATTAATCCTCAAACTATGAATGATGAAACTTTAAAACTAATTGGAAGACATCATAAGGCAAAGGATATAGTAGACGTATACTATCTAGCCAAAAAAATAGGGTTTTCAATTATTAACATGGATCTAATAGTAGGATTGCCCAGTGAAGGTACTAAGGAAATTAGGACAACCCTAAAGGAAATAGAAAAACTAAATCCTGAAAATTTAACTGTTCATACTTTAGCAGTCAAAAGGGCTTCCAGATTTAAGAATGTAATAGACCAATATGATATAAAAGAGCAAAATGTTATATATGAAATGCTTAAGGAAATAAAAGCCTTTACTGAAAAAATGAATCTTGAACCATATTATCTTTATAGGCAAAAACAGATATTAGGTAATTTTGAAAATGTAGGCTATGCAAAGAAGGATAAGGAATGTATATATAATATTAAAATGATGGAAGAGAAGGAAACTGTACTGGCTGCTGGTATGGGTGCAATTTCAAAAATTTATTTTCCTAAAGAGGATAGGATAGAAAGGGTTCCTAATGTTAAAAGCCTAAATGAATATCTTACAAGGGTTCATGAAATGGTGGAAAGAAAGAAGGTTCACTTAACTTGACACTTATAAGAATATATCTTATAATTATCTAAAAATAAATATAGGAAAAACGATGAGAAGGAAGAGTAGTTAAATCCCTTGGCTATAGAGAGTCGGTGATGGTGGAAATCCGATGCCAATATTTAACGAAGACACCTTCGAGTTAACAGTATTGTTCGCTATAAAGCGTTATAATATAGAGTGAGGTAAAACCTAAGGAGGGTGGCACCGCGGGAATTAACCTCTCGTCCCTTATGCAAGAGATGAGAGGATTATTTTTTTGAGGAGGGATTTCTATGAGAGAAAATATGGGCAGTTTAAGAAGAACTCATATGTGTGGAAATTTAAGAATTGAAAATGTAGGTGAAGAAGTAGTTTTAATGGGATGGGTACAAAGAGAAAGAAACCTAGGCTCTTTAATATTTGTTGATTTAAGGGATATTACGGGAATTACACAAATAGTGTTTGATAACACAGTTTCCGAAGAAATATTCTCAAAGGCTAAAAGAATTAGAAGTGAGTTTGTATTAGCTGTTAGAGGTAAGGTTAGGGAAAGGGAATCAAAAAATAAGGACTTGCTAACGGGAGATATAGAGGTATTGGCTGAAGAGCTGCGAATACTTAATGAAGCTGAAACTCCTCCAATATATATTAAAGATAATGACAATGTAGAAGAGACTATGAGATTAAAATACAGGTACTTAGATTTAAGAAAGCCTTCAATGCAAAGTAATCTAATAGTGAGACATAAGGCTGCAAAGCTAATAAGGGACTTCTTAGATGAAAACAACTTTTTAGAAATAGAAACTCCAATGTTGACCAAACCTACTCCGGAAGGTGCTAGAGATTACTTAGTGCCTAGTAGGGTTAATCCAGGGAAATTTTATGCCCTGCCCCAATCTCCACAGCTTATGAAGCAATTGTTGATGGTATCAGGTATGGATAGATACTATCAGATTGTAAGATGTTTTAGAGATGAAGATTTAAGGGCAAATAGGCAGCCTGAATTTACTCAAGTGGATATTGAAATGTCCTTTGTAGATATAGATGATGTAATTGAAATAAATGAAAAAATGTTATATAGATTGTTTAAGGAATTAAAAGGAATAGAAATACAGCTTCCTGTTGAAAGAATGACTTATAAAGAAGCCATGGAAAGGTTTGGTGTAGATAAACCAGATTTAAGATTTGGTTTTGAATTAGTAAATATATCAGACATAGTGGCTAATTCAGAGTTTAAGGTGTTTAAAAATGTTATTGAGAATAAAGGCTCTGTAAGGGGTATAAATATAAAAGGATACGGGGATAGGTTTTCCAGAAAAGATATTAATAGTTTAGAAGATTATGTAAAAACTTTTGGAGCCAAAGGATTAGCATGGATTAAGATTACTGAAGAAGGCGTAACTTCTCCTATAGCAAAATTCCTTTCAGATGATGAGTTAAATGGCATCTTGGCTAGAATGGATGGAGAAAAAGGAGATTTGCTACTTTTTGTTGCAGATAAGGATGATATTGTATTTGATAGCTTAGGCAATTTAAGAAATGAGGTAGCAAGAAGACTTGGAATATTAGATGATAATATAATTAAGCCAGTATGGATTACAGAATTCCCATTATTTGAATATGATGAAGAAGAAGGTAGATATGTAGCAAAACATCATCCTTTCACCCATCCAATGGAAGAAGATATTGACCTATTAGAGACTGAACCATACAAAGTAAGGGCCAAGGCTTATGACATAGTAATTAATGGAGATGAAATAGGTGGAGGAAGTATAAGAATAAGTGACAGAAGTCTTCAAGAAAGAATGTTTAAGGCTTTAGGATTTTCGAAAGAAGAAGCCTGGAATAAATTTGGTTTCTTACTGGAAGCCTTTAAATATGGCACACCACCTCATGGAGGAATTGCTTATGGCTTTGATAGGCTGGTGATGCTGCTAACAAATAGTAATAATATAAGGGATGTAATTGCTTTTCCAAAGACACAATCTGCTACTTGTTTGCTGACTGGAGCTCCTTCTGATGTATCAGATGAGCAGTTAAAGGAAATACACATTAAAAGAGATTTAGAATAAATTGTAGTAAGGAGATTGAAATGGACCAAAGATTTATAAGAACAGAACTTTTGCTGGGCAAAGAAGGAATTGATAAACTTAAGGACTCTTGTGTTGCAGTATTTGGAGTAGGTGGCGTTGGTTCTTTTGCCAGTGAAGCTTTAGTAAGGTCAGGTTTAGGCAAGATTATCCTTGTAGATTATGATATAATAGATATAAGTAATTTAAACAGACAAATCCATGCTACGACAAAAACTATAGGCCTGCCAAAGGTGGATGTAATGAAAGAAAGGCTCTTGGATATAAATCCAGAATTAGATGTAGTTGTTTATAGGGAGAAATATAATAGTGAGACCAGGCATAAGCTTATATCAAAAGATTATGACTATGTTATAGACGCTATAGACATGGTCACATCTAAACTGGATTTAATTGAAACCTGTACAAATATGGGCATACCAATAATATCTAGTATGGGTGCTGGTAATAAATTAGATCCTACAGCTTTTGCTGTAGGAGATATATATAGCACTCATACATGCCCCTTGGCAAAGGTTATCAGACATGAACTGAGAAAAAGAAATATTAAATCTTTAAAAGTAGTATGGTCAAAGGAAAAGCCTATGAAGGTTAACTTAGAAAAGGAAGATAGGAGGAAGGCCATACCTGGAAGTGTAGCCTTTGTTCCTTCTGTTGCAGGCCTTATTATTGCTTCAGAGGTCATAAAAGATTTAGTTTGGGGGTGAGTTTGTGGAACAATTAGGTATTGTTCGTAAAATAAGAGAAAATAATGCCTTAGTTGAAATAAGACGAATTTCTGGCTGTGGGGGAAACTGTGGTTGTTGTGCTGCTAGTTGTGATGTAAAAAGTGTTACTGTATATTTGAAGAACAATATTGGTGCTAAAGAAGGAGATTTGGTGGAAATCAAAGCCTCAACTAAAAAGGTCTTAAAATATACCTTTATTGCATATATGATTCCATTCATTATGCTTATAGTAGGAATTGTGTTAGGAGTAAATTACTTTCAATCTGTGGGATTAGAAAATTATGAGATATATGGCTTCGGTGTAGGAATGCTTCTTTTGGCAATTTCCTATTTAATCATAAAGTTAATTGATAGATATCTAAACAAAAAAGGCGAAATTATTTTGGAAATGACCAGGGTACTAAACTAATCAGAGAAAGGAATGATTTAAATTGTCTGTAGCTTCAAAGGAGAAGGATCCTGTAATATTAAGGTTGCGGAAAATTGAAGGACAGGTAAAGGGCATACAAAAGATGATTGAAGAAGGAAAAAAATGTGGAGAAATCCTAATACAAATTGCAGCCGTAAGGTCAGCCATTAACTCTGTTGGAGGTTTAATACTGGAAAACTATATAAAAGAATGTTTAAAGAATTATTTAGACGGTAGCTTGAAGGAAGAATCTCTAGATGAACTAGTAAATATTATGATTAAGTATACTAAGTAATTTATTTATTTATTTATTCTTTACCCTTCTAATGGATTTTGATAATGTTGTTGAAATAATTAGTCCAGTGGATATTGCAGCTGCAATGAAGAAGGTTTCTGTACCTTTAGTTGCGGCTGCATAAAAATCTTTTTGTGATAAAGTTAACATAGTGTAATACATGCCTGCGCCAGGAACTAGTGGAATTATACCGGGAATTATAAATACGGTTGCTGGTTTTTTAAAATATCTTGCAAAAAGCTCGCCAAATATACCTACTGTTAAAGCAGCAAAAAAGGTACTAATAATTTCATTGTTTAGATATTGGCCTGTTATATAAAATATAATCCATCCTATACCACCAACAAAACCAGTTTTTGCAATTAATCCTTTCGGTATATTAAATAAAACGCTAAATCCTATAGTAGATATAAAGGAAAATAAAAATTGTTTTATAATTTCAACCACTGTGTTCTATCCTCCCAAATATATATTTAATACTAATCCTACTCCAAAGGCTATGGATAATGCGGAAAAAATGGCCTCCATTGCTCTAGACAAGCCGGAAACAAAATCCCCAGATATGGTATCTCTCATGGCGTTGGTTATAGCAACACCAGGAACTAAAGGCATTATAGATGCAATTATTACTGTATTCATATTATCAGCAATGCCAATAACTGTTATTAGTATGGATAAAAAAGTGGCTATAATTGCACCTATAAAATTATTTATGAAAAAAGTCAGCTTATATCTATTTATTCTATTAACTACCAGCACCACAAAAAAACTGACAAATATACTGGATATAAAATCTAGCATACTTCCACCAAATAATATGGATAAAAAGCCGCAGGATAAGGCTCCAAATAGGCTTTTAAAAAGTGGTGAGTATGTTTCTGTATTATCTATCATCCTTAATTTTTTTATGCCTCCATCTATTGACATATTAGTACTTACAAATTCCCTACTAAAATCATTTACAAGGTTTATTTTATTTAAGTTAATTCTTATGGCTTTTATCCTTATTAAATAGGTTAAGACTTCCTCTTCATATTCAAGAGATGCAAAAATTCCTGTAGGTGTAACAAAGGCGTCTGCATATTTAATATTTTTTCTTGATTTTATTATTCTTTCTATTGTATCTTCAACCCTATAGGTTTCAGCTCCATTCCTAAGCATTATCCTCCCTGCAAGTATGGCTAAAAGGAGCAATTTCCTAGCCTCACCTTTGTTATGTATAATAAATTGACTCATTAAATTCACCCCACAACAGTAAACTATTGTCATAATATTAAATTATTTATATAATTAATTTTGTAGGAAAATAGTTTTTTGGCATAATATATATTGTATATATTATATTATACCTTGTTTATCTATTAAAGAAATTTCTTTTTATTAGAAGATGAAAAGAAAATCTACAACAAAATTTGATAAAGGAAGGAGATTACAATATGGATTTTAGTTATTTGAGAGAATATGACAGGGAAATAATGGAAGCAATGGAGAAGGAAATGAAAAGGCAGGAAGAGCATATAGAGCTGATTGCCTCAGAAAACTTTGTTTCAATTCCTGTCATGGAAGCCATGGGAAGCCATTTAACCAACAAATATGCAGAAGGTTATCCTGGAAGAAGATATTATGGGGGCTGTGAATATGTGGACATGGTTGAAGAAATAGCCATAAACAGGTTGAAAAAGCTTTTTGGTGCAGAGCATGCAAACGTTCAACCCCACTCAGGATCCAATGCTAATTTAGGTGTGTATTTTGCAATATTGGAACCTGGAGATACAGTACTGGGTATGAACTTATCCCAAGGAGGCCACCTTA